>Ga0181596_10003831_pt1 | contig 13850 bp, 10 predicted proteins | sample 041ome_6_FD_148655 | JGI IMG/M metagenome (GOLD analysis project Ga0181596, IMG submission 148655) | Coastal salt marsh microbial communities from the Groves Creek Marsh, Skidaway Island, Georgia - 041402US metaG (spades assembly) | ecosystem: Environmental > Aquatic > Marine > Intertidal zone... | reverse complement strand
GAGATCTCTATTCTTGGTGATAAGCCAGACAAGAAGGATTTTTACACTGCAATGTCGGGGGTAACACCTAAGATCTTTGTATTGCTTGGTAATGAGGCACAGATTCGTCGACTGAATAAGATGTTAAGCAAGATGGATAAGTCTAAATTCTCTCTTTTCATAGATGAGGCTGATTCTAATGATTCTGGAGAGAACATTCGTTCAACCGAGTTGAATAGTCTGAAAGAGAAAGCTACGATAATCTACTACATCTCTGCTACCATTTTGGAGATAGGTTTTCGGGAGCAGATAGATAAGGGAGGAGTTTACATGCTTGATGAAGTTCCACATTACATGGGTTTGGACAAGACAACTCAGAGATATCTCCCTCATGATTCTCAGCCTTGTAATAAAAAGGAGGATATTCCAGAAGTTATGGATCCCAACATTCCTGAGTTTTTGGAACATTTTTCAACACTAGCTCCCAACCATGTAGATATATTCAATGTGAATCATCCGCAGTATTGCCTAATGAGCTGTGGGTCTGTGATCGACCCACAGAGGAGGCTTTTCAAAATGGTCGCGGAAACTCAGAAGATTGCGGTACTTCTGTACAATGGAGATGGTGTTGATCTTTATCACCCTAGCATCAAGGAGGAAAGTATAAGGATTTCTTATTTGAACGGGAAACATGTCTATAGTTCAAAGTGTGAGTGGTGTCAAGGAGCTTACAACTTTAACAACAAAGTTGGTATATCATCTGTTATACAGTGGTTAAAGGATAATGGAGGTGTGGAAAGATTTCCCAGGATCATTGTTGTATCTGGTAGGTTGGCAGGAAGAGGGATTAGTTTCACTAGTAGAGATTATGGTAAATATTTGAATTCTTTCAAGGATGGTAGGATACCTGAGTGGATGGGGTGGAGACTAACGGGGATGTATTATACTCCATCTAGATATACTAACCAACCAAATCTCATCCAGGGAGCTGGAAGAGTTTGTTGCATTGTCAGAGATAACATGCCAACTTACGTTTACACGAATAAAGAGGTTTTTTCTGACATCAGAAAGGCTTATTGGACCCAGGAAGAGCTGATAACCAGAGCTCGAAAACTTCAAGACGAAGGAGGTGATGAAATGTGCTTAGGTGACGCGATTGATAAGATTACCATGAGAAGAGAAAAGTTAAGTAAGAGGTCCCTTACGCTTCAAGAGGTTAAACGTTTACCGAAGGCTAATGTTGTTATGGGGGAAGACGGTGGATTCAAGATGAAGGATACATATAACAATTATACAGAGGACAGTGACAGGGACACCTGGGAGAGAAGCTTTGACTTTGACTTCAAACCAGAGGTTAATGAGGAAGATCTACCAGATGAACTTTCTATGCATGAGTTCACAAGATTGACTGAGAAGATGTTTGCTACATGGGCTAAACCTTACACCGAAACTAAGATTTCTAGGTTCATGAAGGACTTGGACCCAGATAAGGTGTTTACAGCAGAAGAATTTAAGGCTTTCTGTGATGAGCATCAGATTCTAATCAATTTAGTGACTAATATTAGGGTAGGTACTAAAGAATACGGGCATGGTTTTGGTACAATAATTAGAAAGAACAAGGAAGATGTGACTTATCAGCTCTACCCAGAGTTAGTTGATTCGTTCAAGCATTACTTTAATTACCAATGATCTTCCAGTCTTTGGGATTATCACTTGTGGTGTCGGCCATGTAGAGTTTACATGAGAGTATCTTATTGGTAGTAGATAAAGGACGTAAAGTTTGCAAACATATGTCATAATATATGCTTGTATGAGGAGTATCCGAAAAACAACAATCGTATGAATTACAGATACCACGTAAACCATCCCAGACGGTAGATGTACCGTTATACCCCCAAGCAAAAAGCCCAGTAGTATCCTGACTGTAATAGTCTGAGTTATATATTTCTGGTTTTCCAGACAGATGAATATCGATTGTATCTTTGCCTAATTTATCCTTAAGGTCCGTTAATAAATCGAAAGCGCTTGTCTCGTTTAGAAAACATGCAACTGTGAAATGTGCAACATGATCTGTTTTGAAAATTTCCTGATTATAAACCAGCCATACTGCATGTCCGTATCCCATTTATCTTTATACACTAAAATGTATAAACACATATTTATTCTTACCATAAAATCTTAAAATGACTTATGTTTATAATTGTTATATATTTATAAAAAATGTCAGCTGTTAGACTCTTTGGTATTACAGGAAAGAAATTTAGTGGTAAAGACACCTCGGTTTCTCATTTACCATCATATATTCTAAGATATTCATTTGCAGGTCCTCTTAAAGATGAACTTCAGAAGGTATTTTCGTTGACAGATGCGCAGCTGAATGACCCAACACAGAAGGAATTGATTGATGAGAGATATGGTAAGTCTCCCAGACAACTTATGCAGTGGTATGGCACGGATGTGGTACGGAAAATCGACGAGGACTATTGGATTAAGCGTTTTTTGAAATTTTATAATTCTCACGATAGTTCGGTAAAGATCATTGTTACAGATGTGAGATTTCCCAATGAGGCCAATACTATTCGTTCTCTTGGAGGAGAAATTATCCAAGTCTCCAGGGCAAACTGTATTGGTGACGACAACCATGAAAGTGAACAGGGTGGTTTTGTACCTGACAAGGTTGTATATAACGACGGAACTATCGAAGAACTTCAGTCGAAGATTAACGCTATTTTAAAAGTTTCTTGAATATTTCTGTCAGAACATTAACACTCATGCTGTTACCTATTTGTTTTTTCATTTGCGCGTTACTGACGACTTGAGAGAAGCTATTGAAACCTTGTAAGGTCAGAAGCTCGTTACATGTTGCGTATCTTTGCATAGGTATACACCATAGCGAATTACTAGCTGTAATACATGGAGAATACTCTTCATTACAACTATTACCATACTTACTCTGACAAACATCCGCAAAACTACAGGTAGGAAATCTATCAATATAAGCCTGTAATTTCTCCGAGGTTTTTACTCCTCCTGGTGTATCTCTATCTACACAATCTGATAAACTGATTGATAGTTCTGTTTTCTCTGGCCAAATGACCTCTCCTTTTTTTGTACCTATTATGTATATACGAGGTCTGTTCTGAGGAATACCATATTCTCGTGTGTTCATTAACTTCCACTGAACATCATATCCATCCTCCTTTAATAAACACAAGGATTCCCATATAGTATTCCAAGTGTTACCATTAGAACCTTTAGGAGCATCCTTTGGTTTATCATGCCACAAAAGCGCCCTTACATTTTCCAGAATAAAAAATGTCGGTTTCTTGGTTCTTATGACTTCTAAGCAACTCCAGAACACATTACCGCGTTTATCTTCAAAACCCTTTTGTAATCCAGCAGCTGAAAAGGGCTGACAATTATGCACAATAATATTTTCTACTATGTAACTGTTATCGTGCTCTACTTCAAAATTATATACGGGAACATTTTCAACAGAAGATGTTTCTATTTTGAAGGGTGCGTACCAGACATACCCATCTTCGATAAATGAAGAGTGCAGTCCACCGCCTTCGACGCATCCTCTGATTCGATAGGTATCTCTTTGATTCACAGTTCGTCCTTGGATAACGGTGGTTTTCGGTCGGATGTCTTTTTTAACACTGAATAAATGACCCAACTTTAGGTACAATCTCTGTACCCCCAGTGCCAGATTTTCCGAAACAGTCGTGATTGTATGAGTACCAGAATTAGTTATATGTCCATCTGCTGTGATATATCCCGATAAGAATTCTTGGATTAACTCAGTTGGAGCATCTTGTACCCATTCGGGAATCCGTTTTCCGTGGGCGTATTTTCCAAATTTTTTAAATATATTGAACCATACGAAATCGCAACAACCGTATTTATTACAAGAATCACCTGAAGGACACTGTTTATCCGTTATCTGTAGAATGCTGGTGATCCTGGGAAGCACCGTTTCAGCATCATTCGAATTTATCGCGAACCGTATTTTATTCATGCTTCGTCCATCTGGTTTAAGCGTTTCCTCTATCCATCCATCGCCAACAAAGAACCCCATCATAAACCATGCGTTCGGATCGTCCAATAATATATTGTATTTTTTGGTTGTGGTCTGATTAATAGTTCGTTCAAATGTAAATTCTGGTATGATACTACGTTGGTTGACCTTCATTCCAAAGTAGTGCATGTCATTCAGTTCACATGCCTTTTTCCATTCTGGCTCACCGAACGCATAGTCATATTTGCGCTTTGTATTATTCCACAAACGTGATTTCTCGCGAACGTAGAATGGATGTTCAGATGTACACTCAATCGGTGAATGGTATTTTACAAAGATTTTAAACATGGTACCAGTGTAAGACTTACGCTGTAGATTGAGAATACGTTGAAATGAACCCGTGTGAGTCATGAGTGAATCGGACATGTCTATCGTCTCAATGTTCTTGTATCCATCCAGTGTAAGAACACTTGTACCAGCGACAAAGCATGGAAATCCTGCAATGTAAAGATCGATATCTGGTACTGTATTTATATCTCTCTTTGTAATATCTCCCTCTGGATATGGTCCATCTGGATCTCCGAATATTAGACTAGGTTTATAGTTTTCTTTAATACTACGTATACAATACTTGTCTATTTCAGAAGAAAAAACATGTTTAAATTGTATTCCCAATTGTTCAAGTGCTTTGATTGGTGCTTCAATACCGCTGCAATCCGTACCGACTTTTATAACCATATTGGATGTCATTCTAATTTATACGCGTTTTCCATTTTTTTAGATTTATATCAAACGGAAAAATTAATGATAAAATTGATTTTTCTGTTCTATTTTTGAGGCTGATCGTAACTTCTATAATGTCGTCTCAAAAAGTCAAGCGTAGGAATATTAAAACTCGTTTTTGTCGGGGGGTCACAGGAGGAAAGTGTCAAGAAGGTTATAAATGTAATTTTGCTCATAGTATTGATGAGATTACACCTAGAACATGCAGAAATAATAACTGTAAGTTCACATGTAACTACATTCACAACGGCGAGACGTTAGATAAATACGCTCTAAGGATGAACTTCTCTGGTTCTGCTAATAGGTCGTGTTTTATAAGGAAGAATATGGGACCATTGGACAAGGATTTTTTACTGAGTATGACAAAATCAGCTGAGAAAGATACTTTAGATAGTGATATGTTTGAAGAAGTATACTCTTCATGCAGAGAAAGGACTAGAAGCATTCGTAGATCCGCAAATGAAGCCGACAACTTATGGGAGGACCTAGGATATATGAAGTATAAAACATATATCCCATATATGGTTAAATTTGCAAGTCAAACTAGCTACGTAAGGAAAAACGAACCGTGTCGTCGGTTAACTATTGATCAGAAGATTGATTTGAAATATACTATAGAGAATGAATGGAGGGAGAGGAGGATGACGGGGGATTTGTGTGGTTACCTTTTTTAAACAATTGTCTTCTCGTCTAAGAACTAAACTTAAGTAATTATACTTAAAAAGTATAATAACTACTAGAAAATGCCTGTGACAGAAAATATATGTGTAATCTCCTGCCCTCATTGTTCATTGTATGTCGAAGTAATTGCATTGAATTGTAGGATTTTTAGGTGTGGAATCATCAAGGAAACAATGAAACAAATTGACCCTCATCTACCTAAAGAACAGTGTGATGAATTGGTGAAAGGAGATCTAATTTTTGGTTGTGGTAAACCTTTTAGAGTCGATGGTACGATTGAAAATCCTGAGGTTAGTATATGTGACTATATATGATTTTGATGGTGTTATTCACCTTCAAAATTTAAATATCAAAAGCAGCATCCATACGCCTTCTGACTTCAGGTACGGATGTATATGCTTCCGTAAGACATTCAAAACCCATTTCAGCCGCATCACCAAAACTGTTCTCTTCTCCTTCAGTCTTAAAAAACGCTTGAAGAGGAAAACCGCTAGTTTTAGTTTGTAATGATATAATAGTAATATTGACCTTTGTACCAGCTTTAACACCAATATCTTTATTACCAACTGTGACAAGGTTGTCGCACTTATACACATTAAAATCAACTGGAATACTGTCCGTTCTTGACACAATAGTCTTAGAAAACAGAGAGATTGGATTAAATTTTGTGTTAAATATGACTCTGTTGAATCTTGCAAATGTAGGTGAAAACTGCTTTCCGTCGCGGTCAGTCGTAACATGGTAATCAGTATCAAGATCAAGGACTTCCCAGACAATCTCTGTAAGTGATGCTATAAGACCTGCTGCGACAGCAATACCTAAATAAGGAGATAATGTACTAGCTAATCCCGAAAGTAATGTACCAGCTGAAATGATACCTGAAGCAAATGCTGCTTCTTGAGCGATATTCCAGTTTGCTACTTGGTTTACAACATCCATGAGCTCGGTAAGTGCTTTATTTATCCCAATTGCATCTTCGTCTAGAGGACTATCATGTGTAGGTATGAAAAAGGGTTTATAATCTACATTAATATCGTCAATGCTAAAGCACGTTATTTCAAGTGGTCTCAATGATCTTGCCAACTGGTGAGCCCGAACACAACCTAATATACCAGCATTATCTACAAATCCACTATCTCCGATCATTAAAGCCTTATTTTTTGCAAGACTCTTGAGGACGATGTCTCTATCGTAATTAGGGTTAGGTGAAGTAAACACTCTGCTTGTATATTCATCACAACTTCTGTACTCTTCTGGGTTATCTTGATGTAATATAGAACACACATCTTTGTATATACGTTGATTACTACTGGAATTACCCTTAAAAACACAACTAAGATCAATCTCAAGTTGTCCTAATCGAGAAACAAACGCTTCCTGGTCAGAAAAACCACCTCTGTATATTACAGATTTGACCAAGCATATGTTTTTTGCAATTCCCGTCGCTGCTGCTGTAGTAGTCGCAACGGATTTTACAAGTTCATCTGACGTATCATAATTGAGAGGAGATGTTGGCACTTCTATAACAGACGTCAAGGCATCTGTAGTTATCGGTTCCGTCACTCTAGACTCCCATTCCCCAGTTGGCTGCTTTTCTACATCAATATCATACGAGTAATACTTGATATTATTATCGTATACTCCTGGTATGGTAAACGGAATTGTATTATATTTAGACGAGAAAGTAACCATAGATGCACTCGGACATATAATTTGTTCAGAATTGTTTTGGCAACATTCAGCAGACGCCACATTCTTACACCTATATACTTTACGAGGAAGAAGAGTATCAGAAAACCAACCATCTTCGTATTCGTCAACCCATTCACACGTGTCAAACATAGTGTTATCAGGTAAATTTCCAGGTGGGAATCTCCATCCGTTCCAATACCTGAGAGTATTAAGTGAATTTGAGCTATATTTGTTAATACGTAACCCCTGCGATGTTATAGATGTCGTAAGGGGGCCGTTTGAGTACGGTAAAGAATTTTTACATGCTTCACCAGTAGGAAGATTATAACTATAATTGATTCCAGATACACCAGGAACACTCATATCACCATTTGTAAGTATAGCAGCTGGTACAACTATATTTATGTCTCTATATTCAGGTAAAACATCTTTCATTTTCGTTTTATTGTGTCTACCTTGAAGAAAAAGTGCCCCTGCATCATATATATTACCAGCTCTATATACCCCGTCGAGTGTACCAGTAGCATTCATTACCATTAATGCTAACTTTACAAAGTAAGGTAGTTCTAAAGGGCTTACTTGATCACCTAAATCCTCGTTCTGATTTGCATCTCTATAACTCAAAAATGTGTTGATGTGTTCTTGTATGTATTTTTCTCTTACATTTTCAGATGTAAGATTTCTTATAGAGTTAATATCTTTGTTAAACTTGGAGTCGTATGCTAACAATATATTAAAGATATTTCCACCAGATGATCCTGATATATAAGGGAAATTTGTAAACAATTTACTTACTGGTGTACTACCCCTAAGTGACTTATCCCTCTTGATTTTGAGGAGAGCCGATATATATCCGTAATAATTAGATATAGCTAATAGCCCACCTCCTTGGCAAGCTAATGTATGTACACTGTTTTTCATGGGTATATTTATATTTGGAGGGCCGAGATCACGTATCCTCGGAGGAACACCAATTCTACCCCTATTACACATAGGAGACTCAGGGTATTTCTTGCAAAAATCTCTGCTAAACTGCTCTTTCCTTAAAAAGAAAAGTGATAAGCCGATTATGCATAAAGATACTATAACCGTAATTACCAAAGTTTTTGTATTCATTTTTTTATATATAGTAAAAATTATATATAATTACATTTTTTTACATAAATGTCTTTTCAATTATTCTACGACCAGTAGAATCGGAAAGAGCACGTTCTATACCTTCAAAAGAGTATTTAACAGTGTCTTTGAAATTTTTACCATCTCCAAAAAATGATATAAGTTGTCCAGTTGATTCACAAGTTATGGCGGTTAAGTTTACCTTCGTACCTGCTCTGATACCAAATAGTGGGTTGTTTATTGTTGTAAGATTTTCATAGCGTTTTAGACTAAATGGTATACTGTCTCCATCATTATTCATTACGGTTGTAGAGAATTCTTCTAAGGGTATGTCAGGTTTATCGAAAATTGACGGTGCTCTCAAGTGTACCTGTGTTTTAAAAGTTTTACCGAAATTATCAGTAGTCACGTGATAGTCTGTATCCAGATCAAGGGCCTCCCATACAATTTCTGTTAATGATGCAATCAAACTAGCAGTCAGGGCTATACCTAACAAAGGTGAGATTAGATTTCCTAATGCAAATACAAGACTCTCAGCTGCTATTGTACCTACGATAAGCCCTGCTTCTTGAAAAGTATTGAAGTTTGCTACATCATTAACAACATCCATTATTACATCTACTATAGTTGTAACATCATCGAAGAGTTTCGATGACCCATCTGCATTTACATATCTAGGATTTCTCTTAAAAAGTATAGCAATCTCCTCGGGTACTCTGCTTATAGCGCAAATATTGAGAGTTTGTAATTCACTTTGTTGTTGATGTTCTAGTACACTAGTTAAAACACCCGTGTTATCACATCCAGCTGCGTCAAACAAGGCTAAAGGTTGTGAATTTGCTAGTTTACTTAGCTTTACTTTCATATCCTCATTGGTAGAACCGCAGTCATTTATAATCGAACATGCGGAACTGTATAGACGTTTGTTAGAATCTGCTGAATTGTTTGTTTTTAAGAAAACGGACATATCTAAGTCGACTTTACTGAAGCGAGCAACGAATTGTTCCTGGTCAGAAAACCCACCTCTATAAAAAGCAGACTTGATAATACAAGGATCTCTGATTATACCAGGAAGAGCTGTGGTTACACCGATCACGTTTCCCAATAATTCTCTAGATGTATCATAGTTCATCCTATTTATGTTAGTAGGAACCTCTGCGACGAATTTGACCGCTTTATTAGGTATAGATTCGGTTGAAAAATTTCCCTCCCATTCGCCTGTTGGTTCTTTTTCAGTTTCAATGTTATATGCGAAGTATTGTGTTGTGTCACTGTAGATATTTCTCGCAAAAGAAAGTGTGTTGGGTTTTGATGTGAAAGTGACTAAAGAAGCGCCAGTACATTTATTAGATTGTGAGTTATTTTGACAGCATTCAGATGAAGCTACATTTTTACATCTATATACTTTGTAAGGAAGAAGAGTATCAGAAAACCAACCATCTTCGTATTTGTCAACCCATTTACACGTGTCAAACATAGTGTTATCAGGTACAGGTCCAGGTGGGAATCTCCATCCGTCCCAATATCTAAAAGAATCTAGACTACGTGCCTTATATTCCTTAATTTCTACACCATTAACCGTACTGACCGATGTCAAAGGACCGTGTCCAAATGGTAAGTTTGTCATACATTCTTCCCCTGCGGGTAAATTATAAGAATAAGATACTTCTTCGGATGAACCTGGTAAACTCAAGTCACCTGTTGTCAAAACAGATCCTGCAATAGTTACATTGAGATGACCATACTCGGGTAATGTATCTTTCATAAGTGTCTTTTTGTGTCTGTCCAACATATAAGCTGAACCCAAACGTCCAATTCCACCTAAACCTAAGACTCCTGGACTATCAATGGTTAATAGTTTGAAGACAAGCTTAAAGAAATAAGGAAGTTGGAGTGAATCTAGGGCTGATGGGTTGAACTCATCTGCCTGATCTCTTATCTGGTTAAATTCCGTAATATATGTATCATGGAACTTTTCAGCCACTTTCTGTGCTGTAAGATTACCACCAATACTATTAAAACTCTCATTATAACCACGGTCATATGCGAGCATAGAAAGGAAAACGTTTCCACCAGATGAACCGCTAAAATTATTAAAATCCTTAAACAAATCACTTACAGACATTCTTGTACCTTCCCTAGATCTTCTATATTTAAGAATAGCTGCTAAGACTCCATGAGCTGTACTTTGACTAAGAGTACCGCCACCAGAGACACAGAATGCTCTTTTTTCTTTAGGCTTCATGCTTAGACGAGGTTGTACAATTTCTCTCGATTCTGGTATAATGCACTGAGGAAGGTAAGGGAAAGTGTTGCAAATATTAGGACGTGTCCTCTTTTTGTACTTTTCGCTTGTACCAAATAGTATAGCAATTAATACTACTACCATTACAAACATTATAATAAAAATTCTATTACTCGACAATAGTTTCATTTTTATTAATTAATAAATAATAAAAATATAATTATTATAATTACGCGACTGGAACAAACATCAGAAGACGGACAATAACAGCGAAGACGACGGCATGAAGGACAAGTCCATACACATTAGGGCATCCGTCCTTACTAGTTGTAAATCCAACAGCATCAGTAACTCCTCCTGTAATCTTGTACATAAAAGGAGAAGCGATCAAAAGGAACGCAAGCGCGGACATGAGAGAAACAACCCATTTCTGGGACTCGGTAAGATCATCTTTTTGAGACATTTATTTATATACAAGAATAAATAAAAAAATTAAACAGTGAACATCTTTCGCATGTCCGTAATCCAAATGGGTTCTTCCCGACCATTGATCTTACCTTTCCATGAATGGATATTCATCTTGTCGAAAAAGTAGTATTGGCGATATGCCTCTACAGAGTCTTCATCCTTATATTCGTCTGGCATCGCCTGCGCTGGCTCTGTGAAACCAATATCAGGTAATGGTGGGACATTATCAGCCAGATCTTCTATATAAGTCTGACATTTGTGTATTTTCCCATACCTGTATGTATATTCTTTACATAATTCTTTACCTAGATCGCAAAGCCAGATATAGTTATCTCTAGACGCTCTCGCCCATATACAGCATGGGTGATTTTGATGGGTTAGTTTGTAACAGGGGGTGTAAGAGCTCTCATAACATGTGTGATGAGCTGAACACAGAATTTGACATGTCTCGAGTATCATTTTAACAACGTGCTTGTCGAGATGCATCTGTGCACATATACTTGCTATTCTGTGAATGTAAAAGATGTTCATCTTCTGCTTTTTAACCAGAATATTCTGGTTAAAAATCAACTTTAAGTTTGTGTGTTATCATTCCCCATATGACCCCGCTCTATACCTGTTGTATGTGAATGTATTTCTGCGTGGTCTAGTTTTTTTTACTAGTTTGAGATCAGCTCCTATATCTACATCTTTTACAGCCTTAGAAATCATATCAACCATACCATCATAGGGGTTAATAGGCGGTAGAAAACAGTTGTCATTAGGTTTATATTCTGTTCTTTTGTCTTTAGAAGGCGGTGCTAAAGGAGGGAGATTGGGGTACATAACTCTATTACGATCGTCAAAATCAGAGTCATAACCACTGTAAACTGGTTTTCCAGCATTACAGATATGTTGACTGTGAAGTTCTAAGATGAATTGTGCATATAGTTCATCAGGATTACTATCAAGAGTACCATGAGCTGTCACAAATACATCCCATTTCTCTGAAAGTGACCTTGTATCCTCCAACCCCAAACGAAACATATTATCGATTAGTTTATTATTCCGAGTCGTACTGAGTGCATCTATATCCCTTGTAATTTCGTCAGTGATAACCATGTTTGTCTTGAATATATTTGTATAAAGATGATTCGAAAAGTCATTATTATTTGTCATTTAATAAATTTGTGATAAGACAATTTTTTATTAAATATCTATTAATTTTGTTCCAACACGACAATTTGCAATGTCTCCTAATGAAGACGAGTACGTGGTAGGAATATCAGTCCTAGTGTAAACGGTTGTCTGACCCTTGATGTTCCTGATGCTATCATCGTCAATCACATGAGAAACATACTTATAATAGTATGATTCTACTAGTTTTACATCCATCATTGGGAGGATGGCTATACCCTCCCATTCTTTCCTCTTCCCAGCCAAGTCTATTTCGAACTTTTCTGGGCAAAATTCCTTAAGTGGGGAATCATCACTTGTTAGTAGATTACATAGAGGTCTGGGTATGAGTTCTGCACTCTTAGGTGGAAGAACAGACAGTAGTTGAATGAACGGTGAAGTAGGGACACTATGACTGTATTTTACGAATCTGAATGTATCAATGTGTTTCGCCAGAACAGAAGCAGGTGGTGCGTAATGATAAGGGAAAAACCACTCCCAGTTAGGAACACCTCGTGTATAATACGATAAAACCCACTGCATACCCTCTAGATACTTATGACAAATAGTCTCGATTTCAATATCTTCTGGATAATATGTCTCACAGTAGTCCTTATTGTACTCTTCTATGTTGAGATCCCAATTACCGTCCTTTCCCTGTGTAGCATGTTTCTCTAACATCTTGTCAGGAAAAAATGAAGCTTTCTTTGACAGCTTCCGTTGAAAGTTAATTTTCTCATGTTGACCGATTGTACCCAGAAACTTGCCGAGATGATTAGGGATGAACTTTATATTCCCAGCTACTGATTGTGTGATATGCCCATAATGTGTACCGATTTCCTTATATATCTCTATAATAAGCTCTATACCGTTCTCTATGATCTCAATAGAAGGTATATGCGGTAGAAAATCGTTACCAACCATGAAACAGAGAAAGACGAAGTCGTCTATTGCTCTCTTAGAACTAAAACGATGCTTTCCCTGTGATTTCCATTTAAGCTGCTTAACAAGTTGATCTCTGGAACCACCAACATCCACGCAGAAGTAATCATTGCTTGGATCATATAAGTCCTCTCGGATTATATAGAATTTTGGAATATGAGTTCCCAATGTAAGCATGATCAGGTCAGCATCAAGACCATTTATACAGAAAGACTCAGTCGGGTCGCCATGATCTCTAATGTAGTTTACACACTTCTGTTCACCTTCCCCTGGGGCTTTCTCATCTGAGAAGATAACTTCAAGGTTACGCCAATAAGGATCCTCATTAATTTTCATACGAATGTGCCAGTCAACATAATTTGAAAGTTGATGCATGAATTCTGTACCAGGTGTGATACTGTTACTGTCGAAAGGTGCATCAGATGATGACTCATTTGCGCTCCTAAATCTCCTACTTCTTTGCTGATTCTGTTTACTTCTTGGAGCTACTCCGTCAACACAAAGAACAACCCTTTTCCTAGGTTTTGTAATCCTAATGAGCTGATCTATGTTCTCACAGACATCTTTGAAAAGTAAAAATCGTTTATTTTGTGGAGGTGGAGGTCCACCTCGTCTCAGAAATCTTTTTTGTGGTTTGAAGTTACCATATTCATAAACCTTTTGCGCTGAATTATGGAATATACCGTTCATATCTAACATGAGATTATCTACTACAATAGACAAGTCTGAAAAATTCTGCTCCTTCAGGAGAGGCTTAATATTATTAGA
>Ga0181596_10003826_pt1 | contig 13861 bp, 10 predicted proteins | sample 041ome_6_FD_148655 | JGI IMG/M metagenome (GOLD analysis project Ga0181596, IMG submission 148655) | Coastal salt marsh microbial communities from the Groves Creek Marsh, Skidaway Island, Georgia - 041402US metaG (spades assembly) | ecosystem: Environmental > Aquatic > Marine > Intertidal zone... | reverse complement strand
GACATGCGCAGTTGCGGCGACAGTGATGGTGAGAAAAACCATATCAACTGCCTGGAACAGGTCGAGGATACGAAAGCCGCCATCACCTACATGCAGGGCAGGGATGATGTGGACTCCGACCGGATTGGCCTGATCGGCTCCAGCTTCGGTGCGGCGGTGACCGTTTATACAGCCGGCGTCGATGATCGGGTTGCCGCGGCGATCTCATCCGGGGGCTGGGGCGATGGCGAACGCAAGTTCCGCAACCAGCATGTCGGCGACGAAGCCTGGGCCAAATTCACCGACATGATGGAGCGCGGCCGCAAACATCGCGCAGAAACCGGTGAGCCTTTAATGGTTCCGCGCTACGATATTGTACCGATACCTGAGCATCTGCGAACCAACCTGGCCCCCGGCTCGGTGATGATGTTCCCGGCGGATACGGCGATCAGCATGTATGAGTTCATCGCCGATGACGTGGTCGGGAATATTTCTCCCCGCCCGTTATTGCTGCTCCATAGCTCCGAGGATTCGGTGACGCCCACCGAACAATCGGTAGAGCTGTTCAAACGCGCGGGCAATCCGACGGATCTTCACCTGATGGCTGATGTGGATCACTTCATGTTCACCGAGGACGACCCCCGCGTGGTGGCCGTCCTGCGCGAATGGCTGGCCCGGTATTTCCCGCTCTCCGCCTGAACATGGGTGGTTGCGCGGGGTGCATGGGCCTCCAGCTAGATAATGGTCACGGGTGTGATAGATTTCCGCCACTCAAGGCACTCAAGGCACTCAAGGCACTCAATAAGAATGGCTAAACCCTCATGACGAATCCCAGCTATCCGAATCTTTTCCAACCGCTTGATCTCGGTTTTACGACACTCAAGAACCGCATCTTCATGGCCTCCATGCATGTTAGGTTCGAACTGATGGACAAGCCGATTGAGCGGGCTGCCGCTTTTTATGCGGAGCGCGCGCGCGGCGGAACAGCGCTGATCGTCACCGGCGGCTACGGGCCAAACCTCCAGGGCGTCATTGAAGACGGTGCGGACTGCCTGAATTCCCCGGACCAGGTGGCAGAGGAACGCAAAATCCCGGCAGCTGTTCATGAAGCGGGCGGGAAGATCGTCCTCCAGATCCTCCATGCGGGGCGTTATGCGAAGGTCGACCACCCCGTCGGCGCATCCAGCCTGCCGTCGCCTATCAATCCGCGGGAGATCCACGCTCTGACAACCGAAGAGGTCGAGCAGACGATTGAGGATTATGTGAACTGTGCCGCACTTGCCCAGCAGGCGGGGTATGACGGCGTCGAGATCATGGGCTCCGAAGGCTATCTGATCAGCACGTTCTGCGCGTCGAGCACCAATGACCGGACCGACCAATGGGGCGGCTCCTTCGAGAACCGAATCCGTTTCCCGGTAGAGATCGTCCGCCGGGTCCGTGAACGGGTCGGGACGGATTTTATCATGCTGTACCGTATTTCGGCGCTCGACCTGTTCGAGGGCGGCCTGACCGGTGGCGAGACCGAGATACTGGCAAAGGAGATTGAAGAAGCCGGAGCCAATATTCTGACCACGGGCATTGGCTGGCATGAATCCCGAATTCCGACGATCGCCCACATGGTACCCCGTGGCGGGTGGCGTCATGCGGCCAGGCGGCTGAAAGCTGCCGTGAACATACCGGTCGCGGCAACGAACCGGATCAACACACCTGAGACGGCAGAAGAACTTCTGGCGAATGGCGATGCCGACATTGCGGCCCTTGGCCGCCAGATGCTGGCCGACCCGCACTTCGCCAACAAGGCCGAAGCGGGTCAGGGTGACGCCATCAATACCTGCATCGGGTGTAACCAGGCCTGTCTCGATCATATTTTCGCCGACAAGCCTTCAACCTGCCTGGTCAATCCGTTTGCCGGGCGCGAACTTGATATTGCGATCACCCCGGCGACAACTCCGAAGAAGCTCGCCGTCATCGGTGCTGGCCCTGCCGGTATGTCGGCGGCATTGACGGCGGCAGAATGCGGGCATCGGGTAACGTTGTTTGAAGCGGCGGCAACACTTGGCGGGCAGTTCAACCTCGCCAAACGCATTCCCGGCAAGGAAGATTTCGACGAAACAATCCGGTATTTCCAGACCCGCTTGCCTGCAGCGGGCGTAGATGTCCGCCTGAATACGGCCGCCTCAGCGGATGAACTTGCCAAGGACGGGTTCGATCACGTCATCGTCGCGACGGGTGTCACACCTCGTGCGCTCACTGTGGATGGCGCCGATGGGCCAAATGTCATTACTTATATCGACGCATTGACCGACGCGAAGCCTGTCGGACAGCGCGTTGCCATTATTGGCGCGGGCGGTATCGGCTTCGATGTCGCTGAATATCTTACCAGCCCGCACAGCTCGCCGGTTTCAATCGACAACTTCCTCGCTCATTGGGGGATAGACCCCGCCCATAAATCAGCAGGCGGGATGGGGGCACCGGTTCGCCCCGCAACAGAACGATCGGTCGTCATGCTTCAACGGACGGACGCCCGCCCGGGCAAAACGCTCGGCCTGACAACAGGCTGGGTCGTGAGAGCTGAATTAAAATCCCGCGGCGTCCAGAACATCACCGGGGCGACGTATACAAAAATCGATGAAAAGGGACTTCATATCCTCATCGGTAACGAAGAGAAATTGATCGAAGCCGATACAATCGTTGTCTGCGCCGGTCAGGAATCCGAAAACAGCCTTCATGACCAGTTGAAAGGCCTGAATATTTCGACGACGCTTATCGGAGGCGCCGAAAAGTCTGCCGGGCTAGATGCATTGCGGGCGATCAGGCAGGGGACGGAAACAGCGCTCGCCCTTTAGGCAGGCGCGCTAGTTTCGCTTCCCCCGGTTTCGTTTCCTTCCGCAAGTTCTGCCCGTTTCGCCGCCTGCTGCTGTTCGCGCCACATGGCAGCATAGATGCCGTCCTGCGCGATCAAATCGCCATGGCGGCCACGCTCGGCGATCTCGCCTTCGTTGAGCACGATAATCTCATCCGCATCGATGACGGTCGACAGGCGATGAGCGATGACGAGCGTTGTGCGGTCCTTGGAGACAAGCTGCAGTGCTGTCTGAATCTCGCGCTCGGTTCGGGTATCGAGCGCCGAGGTTGCTTCATCGAACAGCAAAATACGCGGACCTTTAAGGATCGTCCGGGCAATCGCGACCCGCTGTTTTTCGCCGCCTGATAATTTCAGTCCACGTTCGCCGACGATCGTCTGATATCCGTCGGGGGACGCCATGACGAAATCATGAACCGCAGCCAATCTTGCGGCTTCTTCCACTTCAGCCGGCGTCGCGTCGGGCCGGCCATAGGCAATGTTGTAATAGATGGTGTCGTTAAACAGGACTGAGTCCTGCGGGACCACGCCAATTTCACGGCGCAGGCTCACCTGCTGAACGTCGCGGATATCCTGGCCGTCGATACGGATTGCGCCGCCATCCGCTTCATAGAACCTGAACAATAATCGGCCGACGGTAGATTTTCCCGCCCCGCTGGGGCCGACGATGGCGATCTTCTTTCCGGGCGCCACAATGAAACTCACATTCTTCAACACACCGCGCCGGGCATCGTATCCGAATGACACGTTGTCGAATTCGACAGCGCCGTCACCGGCCACAAGGGGCGCGGCATCCGGCTTGTCCCTGATCTCCTCGTTCGTATCGAGCAGAAAGAACATCGATTCCATATCGACCAGTGACTGCTTGATCTCACGGTAAACGAAACCGAGAAAATTCAGCGGGATATAGAGTTGGATCAGGAAGGTATTCACCATCACGAAATCACCGATGGTCATCTGGCCGTTGACGACGTCGCGGCCGGCCATCAGCACAATGATGGTGAGTCCAAGCCCGATGATGAAGGCCTGCCCGATATTGAGCAGTGACAGGCTCGTTTTACTGATGACGGAGGCACGCTCATAGCGCTGAAGGGCCTGGTCATATCGTCCGGCCTCGAATTCCTCATTGCCGAAATATTTGACCGTCTCGTAATTCAGGAGGCTGTCGATCGCCCTTGTATTCGCCCGTTGATCCGTCTCGTTCATCTCACGGCGCCATTTGAGGCGCCATTCGGTGATGATCATCGTGTAGGCGATGTAAATGACGATCGAAATCAGCGTCACCAGCGCATACCAGACGCTGAACAATCCCCACAGAATGCCGCATACCAGCGCGATTTCCAGCAGTGTCGGCAGGATATTGAACAGCATGAACCGGAGCAGAAAATCGATCGCCTTGGTCCCACGCTCGATTGCATGGGAAAGACCACCTGTCTGACGTTCCAGGTGATATCGCAATGCCAGGCGGTGGAGGTGCTGGAAGGTTTCCAGCGCAACGGTTCTGATTGCCCGCTGTGCGACCTTGGTGAATACCGCATCCCGCAGTTCCGCAAAGGCGATAGACGCCAGCCGCAACAAGCCGAAACCGACGATCAACGCTACCGGTAGAACAATCACCGCATCCTGTTTGCTCCCCAGAACATCGACGATCTGGCCGTAGATCACGGGGATATAAACAGTCGCAACCTTCGAGGCTGCAAGTAGAAGCAGGGCGGCTACAACCCGGACTTTTGCTTCTGGGCCACCACGTGACCAAAGGTAAGGCGCCAGAGATTTCAGCGCACTCCATTCAAAGCCGGATTCTGCTTTCCGGCCAGAGCGGGATCGATTTTCGTCAGTCATTGAAAGGGAATTTCACACACATGATGATAATGGAATGATATAGGTCATGCTGGCGTGACAAGCCAGCACACCTGATTTCCCATAAGAGGCCCGGTTCTTCTGGATGTTCGTTCTCTCAAAAGTTTTCTGGATCGCGCTTAATCCCGTAAATATATTCGTGTTTTTCCTCATTCTGGGCACTTTCCTCCTATTTACACGGTTTAGGCGTGCCGGCCGGCGCATCCTTCTCTGCGTGGTCAGCGTGTTCGTTTTCCTCGGTTTTGTGCCCATTGGCTTTTGGCTGATTGGGAACCTCGAAGACCGGTATCCGACAAATCCGCCGATACCCCAGGATATTGCTGGTATTGTGGCGCTCGGCGGCACAATCAATCAGTACATGACCGCGGCAAGGGGCCAGCCTGCATTGACCGAGGGCGGTGAAAGACTAACCGAGTTCGTTCACCTCGCTCTCCGGTTCCCCAAGGCGCGTCTTATCTTTACCGGCGGTTCGGGAGCCCTGATAAACACCGGTGTGAAAGAAGCAGACGCCGCCCGGCTGTTCTTCAATCAGATGGGCCTTTCGAACCGAAATATCATCTATGAGAACAGGGCCCGGAACACCTACGAAAACGCCCTGTTGAGTAAAGAACTTGTCGGGGATGATGCGAGAACACAGCGTTGGGTTTTGGTCACGTCGGCCGCGCATATGCCGCGATCAATGGGCGTATTTCGCCAGGCCGGCTGGAACATCATGGCCTATCCGGTGGATTATGTAACCGCCGGTAATCGCAAATTTGAAATTCGATTCCGACCGATTAAAGGGCTCTCTTCGCTGAACAACGCCATGCGCGAATGGATCGGACTTATCGTATATCACGGCCTCGGCAGGACACCTGTCATCGTTCCGAGCCCAGAGTCGCTCTCAGACAATTGAGTCGCGAGTCGCTTTTGCCTGTGGCACTACATTGACGCGCACGTTTTTGCCACTAGTTGAACGGATATGTATCGTCATATTGCTGCTTTCGTCGCCGCCCTGCTGATAACTTCACCGGTTATGGGGCAGGTTAAACCACCCCCAAAGGGTGACTTTGACACCTGGCTTCAGGGAATTCGGGAAGAAGCCCTTCAACGCGGCATCAAACCCGAAGTTGTTGCAGAAGCGCTCGCCGACGTGAAGCCGAACCGCCGTGTCATCAAGCGTGACCGAAGCCAGGCGGAGTTCAAGCTTACGCTTTCAACCTATCTGGGCCGGGTTGCCACGCCTCATAACATTCGGGTTGGCGCGCGAAAAGCACTAAAGCATAAAGCGCTACTCGACGCCGTCGCGAAGAAATACGGCGTCCAGTCGCGCTTCATCCTCGCCATCTGGGGTATCGAAACCCGCTATGGCGCGGTGAAAGCGGATGTCCCGTTGATCTCTTCGCTGGCGACACTCGCCTATGATGCGCGGCGCTCGCAGTTCTTTAAGCGCCAGCTTTTTGCGACACTTCAGATGGTCAATCGCGGCTATATCGATGTGAACAGCCTTTTCGGCTCATGGGCCGGTGCGATGGGCCAGCCGCAGTTCATGCCGTCCAGCTACCTCGCCTTCGCCCAGGACTTCGACGGCGATGGACGCCGCGATATATGGAAAAATGAAGGGGATGTTTTCGCGTCGATCGCGAATTACCTCGCCAAGCACCGATGGAACGATAACCAGACATGGGGCCGGAAAGTCGAGATACCGTCCGGGCTCGTGAAATCGTTCGGTAAGCCGACCCGTCGTGCGGCACCTGGATGCCGGGCGAGAACCTATCCGCAGAAGACACTCGCGGAATGGCAGGAACTCGGCGTTCGTCGCCTGGGCGGCAGAGACCTGCCGGTACGCGATCTGAAAGCGGCACTTGTATTACCGGATGGGCCGGCCGGCAAAGATGCCTATCTGGTATACAGGAATTACTCGGCAATCATGGCCTATAACTGCGCCCATCTTTACGCGGTAACTGTCGGAACGCTCGCAGACCGGATACAGGGAGAACTCCGGAAATGAATTTCCCCAGAATCGGGCGTCTAGGCGCCATTGCCGGCTGCATGTTTCTTGTTTCTGCCTGCGCAGAAACCGAACTTCTCGTTCACAGTGCCAAAGAGCTTTCAGGTTCCGCCAACGGATCCAGTGTTGCCACCACAAAAGGCCGCTACAAAGTAGGGCGCCCTTATCAGATAAAAGGGACCTGGTATTACCCGGCCGAGAACTTCAAGTATGTCGAGACCGGCATTTCGTCCTGGTACGGACCAAAATTTCACGGACGTAAGACGGCGAACGGCGAAACCTACAATATGAATGACCTGACCGCCGCGCACCGGACGCTGCCGCTGCCCAGTATGGTCCGCGTCATCAATCTGAACAACGGTCGTTCCCTGAAACTGCGGATCAATGATCGCGGACCCTTCGCCCGTGGAAGAATAATCGATGTCTCCCGCAGGGCAGCGCAGTTACTGGGCTTTCAAAGAGCCGGGACTGCGAAAGTACGGGTCGAAATTATTGCCGACGAAAGCCAGCAGCTGAAGCTGGCGGCCCTTAACGGTGAGTTGCCCCCCCGCGAAAAGATTACAGGTCAGGCTGTAGCCAAACAGAGCGTCCAGGCCCAGCCGCTTCTCGGTTCCAGTGCGCCCTCGAGCGCTGGCGCCAAGAATACCGCCCCGGCACCACAGAAAACTGCCTATTTACCGCCAACCATCAACCAGACCGTCGAGACGGTTTCAACACCGGCGGTCAACCGGTTGTTCGTGCAGGCAGGCGCCTTCGCGGACTTTGCCAATGCGTCTCGCGTCCGTACCAGCCTGTCGCAATTCGGTCCATCCTGGGTGGAGAAGGCAAAGGTTGGGAACCGTGACTTCTACCGCGTCAGGATCGGTCCTCTTCAAACGCTCGATAACGCCGATGCCGTGCTGGCAAGGCTGATAACCGCCGGGTTCCCGAAGGCGCAAATCGTTGTAGACTGACAGGATGACGCCACATACCCGCCATCTTTTCATGCGAATACGTCATTTGAACAAACCACGATTTGCCGAGGTGAAATTGCCCCGTTCCGTAATTGCCGCATTAGCCGTCGGGATTGCCGCTGTATTCGCAATACCCGCTTCAGCGCCCTACGCGCAGGCGCTCGATACACCTGCGCGAAACGCCTATGTCATCGACTTGGCGACCAATACCGTGCTGCTTAACAAGGCTGCGGACATACCGATGCCGCCGGCGTCTATGAGCAAGCTGATGACAATTTTCATGGTGTTCGATCGGCTGAAGAAAGGCTCTCTCAACCTCGACGATACATTTCTGGTGAGCGAGAAGGCCTGGCGAAAAGGCGGCTCCAAGATGTTCGTAAAGGTCGGTGACCGGATCAAGGTTTCTGATCTTTTACGCGGGATCATCATCCAGTCGGGCAACGATGCCTGCATCGTCGTCGCGGAAGGACTTGCAGGTAGCGAAGATGCCTTTGCCGAGATGATGACCCGGCGAGCTAAGGAAATCGGCCTCACCAACAGCAATTTCGCGAATGCTACAGGCTGGCCGCACCCGAAACATTACATGTCGGCACGTGACCTCGCGGTTCTGTCCGAGCGGCTCGTCACCGATTTTCCCGAGCATTACAAGATTTTTGCAGAAAAGACCTTCACCTATAGCAAGATCAAGCAAAGCAACCGGAACCCGCTGCTTTACCGGGATATCGGTTCAGATGGTCTGAAAACGGGCCATACCGAGGAAGCAGGCTACGGGCTTGCCGCTTCTGCGGTGCGCGGCGAGCGTCGCATTGTCATGGTCGTGAACGGCCTGACGAGCATCCGCGAAAGGTCTCGGGAATCCCTCCGCGTCATGGAGTGGGCGTTCCGAACCTTCAAGCCATACGCGCTCTTCAAGAAAGACGACGTCATTACAAAGGCGGATATCTGGCTGGGCGATGCGCCGTCGGTATCGCTGACAATTCCGGAAGACCTGAAACTTACGCTGTCGCGTACAGCACGCGACAAGATGAAAGTCACCGTCAAGATGAACAACCCGGTCGCAGCGCCGGTTAAAAAGGGCCAGAGACTCGCGACGCTGATCGTATCGGCCCCCAATTTCCAGACCCGTGAAATACCGCTGCTCGCTGCAGAGGACGTGCAGCAACTCGGGTTCGTCGGCCGCATTGGTGCCGCAATCCAGCATGTCCTCTGGGGATCGTCCTGACCCGATGCCTTCGGGGAAATTCATCACTTTTGAGGGCGGCGACGGCGCGGGTAAATCTACCCAGATAAAACGCCTTGCGGCAGCAATCGAAAAAACAGGCCTGACCGTCACAGTAACGCGTGAACCCGGTGGTTCCCGCGGTGCCGAGACAATCCGCGCCATGCTGCTGGACCCGGATGCCGAATGGGACCCGCCGACAGAGGCGCTTCTCCATTTTGCGGCACGTGCAGACCACTACACCACGAAAATTGCCCCGGCTCTGAAAGAGGGGGCGTGGGTATTATGCGATCGGTTCGCCGATTCCACCCGGGCTTATCAGGGCTACGGTCTTGGCCTTGATATGGGCGCTATCGAGGCGCTCTACGAAATCGCCCTCGATGACTTTGTCCCGGACCTGACCATCATTCTCGATATCCCCGTGGAGACCGGCGTCGAGCGCATGATAGAGCGGGGCGCAGACCCTGACCGGTACGAGAAGATGGATACGGCTTTCCATGAGCGGCTTCGGCAGGGGTTTCTTGAAATTGCGAAGCAAGATCCCGATCGCTGCGCCGTCATCGACGCCGATAACGATATTGATACCGTAACGGCGCGAATATTCGATTGCGTCGAGACCCGCATGGGAGTCACTCTCGAAAGATGACGGACAGACTTCACCCACGCGAAAATAGCGAACTGCTCGGGCATGAAGATGCGGAGCATGAAATACTCGATGCCTGGACATCGGGACGGCTTCATCACGCCTGGCTGATCAGCGGCCCAAAGGGCATCGGCAAAGCGACACTCGCCTACCGGTTCGCCCGGTTCGTTCTTGCCGGTGGGGGAGAACCTGCCGCCGACGAAGGGGCAGCGCTTTTCGGTGCCGAGGAACTGCCCAAACCCGATGCTTCGCTTGCGCTTGATGTCGAACATCCCGTGTTCCGGCGCGTGGCGGCGAACGGCCATGGTGACTTACAGGTCATCGAACGCGGTATGTCGGATGACGGCAAGCGCATGCAATCGGTCATCCCGGTCGATAAAATCCGCGCGGTCGGGCATACGATGTCGCTGACGGCGGGCGAGGGCGGCTGGCGGGTAATCATTGTCGACGGCGCCGAGGAAATGAATCCGAATGCCGCGAACGCGCTCCTTAAAGTGCTTGAAGAACCGCCGCCGCGGGCGCTGCTTCTGCTGATTACACATGCGCCCGGTCGACTGTTACCCACGATCCGCTCGCGCTGTTGCCAGTTGCGGCTATCCAGCCTTGCCCCGGAAATTGTTGATGGGCTCGTCGCCCGGCATCGCCCGGATCTCAGCGCAGAAGACCGCCAGGTCCTGGCAAGATTATCCGACGGCAGCGTCGGCAGGGCACTGGACCTTGCCGATAGCGGCGGCGTTGCCCTGCAGCGGGACCTGATCGCCATAATGAATACCCTGCCGTCACTCGACATGAAATCCGCTCATAAATTCGCCGACAAGGTAGCCCGGCGAGATGCCGATGCTATCTGGCGTACCGCGGTGGACCTTGCATCCCGCAGCCTCTCCGATCTGGTTGCGGCATCCGCCCGGGGGGAAGACTTCAGCGCGCGGGGGTATGCGCCGGCCGAAGCGGCCATTCTGACCAGATTGCAGACTCTTGCCCGCCCCGATCAGTGGATCGACGTCTGGGAAAAAAACACCGGAATGTTCGCCAAGGCGGACGGCGTGAACCTGGACCGGAAACAGGTCATGCTGAATGCGCTCGCAAGCATGGAAAACGTAGCCCGGACCGGTGTATAAACCCGGATCGCGATAACCGCGCCCCCAGGAATACCCCCGGGCGCCCCAAGGAAAACCCATGTCCGGCCAAACGAGTTCCGATAAAACCTATTACGTCACCACGCCGATATACTACGTCAACGATGCCCCGCATATCGGTCACGCATACACCACGCTCGCCTGCGACGTGCTTGCCCGGTTCAAGCGTCTGGACGGTTATGACGTCTACTTCCTCACAGGCACGGACGAACACGGTCAGAAGGTGGAAAAATCGGCTGAGGCCGCCGGTGTGGACCCGCAGGCCTTTACCGACCAGGTTTCCCAGAATTTCCGCGAACTCGCTGATTTCATGAATTTCAGCCATGACGGATTCATCCGGACGACCGAACCCCGCCATGCGGTATCGAGCCAGGCAATCTGGACCGCGCTGAAAGAGAACGGTCATATCTATCTCGGCACTTATAACGGCTGGTACGCGGTCCGTGACGAGGCCTTCTATGCTGAAGATGAGCTCACAGATGGTCCCGACGGCAAGAAGATCGCACCGTCAGGTGCCGAGTGCGAATGGGTTGAAGAACCGAGCTATTTCTTTGATCTGTCGAAATGGCAGGAACCGCTTCTGAAGTTTTACGAAGAGAACCCGGATTTCATCGCGCCCAAATCACGCCGCAACGAGGTGATCAGCTTCGTCAAAGGCGGCATGCATGATCTTTCTGTGTCCCGGACCAGCTTCAAGTGGGGCGTCGATGTGCCGGGTGATGAGAAACACATCATGTATGTGTGGCTCGATGCACTGACCAACTACATCACCGCGGTCGATTATCCTGATCAGGAGTCGTCGCAATACACAAAATTCTGGCCGGCCGACCTCCATATGGTCGGCAAGGATATCCTGCGTTTTCACGCGGTGTACTGGCCGGCATTTCTTATCGGTGCAGGGCTTGCGCCGCCCAAGCGGATCTATGCCCATGGCTGGTGGACCAATGAAGGCCAGAAAATCTCCAAATCGGTCGGCAATGTCATCGACCCGCGCGAAATAGTGGAAACCTACGGCCTGGATCAGGTGCGCTATTTCCTGATGCGCGAAGTTCCCTTCGGCAATGACGGTGATTTTTCGCGTAAATCCGTGGTCAGCCGGATCAACAGCGAACTCGCCAACGATCTAGGCAACCTGGCGCAGCGGACATTGTCCATGGTCGGGCGCTACTGCGAAGGCGTATTGCCTGAACCGGGCGCATATACCGATGCCGATACCGCGATGCTGAAGCAGGCGACTGCCGTTATGGACGCCTACCGGACACATCTGGACAATCAGGCCTTCCACGAGGCGCTTGAAACAATTTGGCAAGTCGTGCGGGCGGCAAACGCCTATGTCGACCAGCAGGCCCCATGGGCGCTTCACAAGGAAGATCCGGCCCGGCGTGACACCGTGCTTTACGTCCTCGCGGAAACGATCCGCCATCTCGCGCTGTATATTCAGCCCTACATGCCGGATTCTGCGGCCGTGATGCTCGATCAGCTTGTTGTCCCTGCCGATGCAAGGGATTTCACCCATGTGGGAGAAGGCAGCGCCCTGACACCCGGCACGACGCTGCCGAAGCCTGCACCGGTGTTTCCCCGTTTCGTCGAAGAAGAGAGCGCCAATTAACGCCACGATGCGGAGCGCTGACTTTTGACCGACGCCCAAACCGGGCGCAGGGCATCATCCCTGCGTCAGCGTGATTTCCGCCTCCTGATCATAGGCAAGACGTTCGGCTGGATGGCTCTGCACATGATGATGGTCGCCATCGCCTATCAGGTCTACGACCGGACCGGCGACGTGATGAACCTCGCCTATATCGGGCTGGCGACATTCGCGCCGGCGATAGGTTTCGCGCTGATCACCGGCTATGTCGCCGACCGGTTCGACCGGCGACTGGTGCTGGTCGTGACCTACGGCATCATCTTCGTGGGCGCGGTGCTGCTTTATCTCTACACGGCGTCCGGGATGGAAGCGGTATGGCCGGTATTTACCATTCTTGCACTTGAAGGGACGGGCAGGGCATTTCATCAGCCGGCGGTAAATTCGCTCGTTCCCAATCTTGTACCCGCTGAAAGCTTTCCGAACGCAGTCGCGTGGCATTCGACCATCAACAAAATCACCCAGATGGTGGGACCGGCTCTCGGCGGGATTCTCTACCTCGCCGGGCCTGAAATCGTTTATGTGACGGCGGCTGTAGGCCTGCTAATTGCCCTGATCATGACCGCCTTTATCCGCACCCGCACAGAAATCGGACAGCGTGAGCCGACGACATTTGCGACCCTGCTGGCAGGGCTGCGTTATGTCTATAACAAGAAGATCATCTTCGGGGCGATCACCCTCGATATGATGGTCGTCCTGCTGGGTGGCGTGACCGCGCTGTTTCCCGTTTTTGCCAAGGATATCCTCGATGCAGGGTCCGCCGGGGCAGGGTTCCTGCGGAGCGCAATGGCAGGCGGCGCGCTGGTCAGCGGGATCATGCTGACCCAGATCACCCTGGAACGATGGGTCGGCAAGATCATGTTCGGGACCGTCGTCGTGTTCGGGATCTGCACGATTGCCTTCGGTCTGTCGGACATCCTGTGGGTGTCTCTGCTGGCAATGGCCATTCTCGGGGCCACCGACATGGTCAGCGTCAATATCCGCTCGACGCTGATGCAGATCGCCACCCCGGATGAAATGCGCGGCCGGGTCAGCGCTGTCAGTTCCGTGTTTACCGGTGCCTCCAACGAAATCGGCGAATTCAGGGCAGGGGCAATGGCGGCCGCCATCGGGGCCGTGCCTGCCGTTCTGGTCGGTGGTGTCGGCTCCCTGATCGTCGCGGCGGTCTGCTGGCGGGCCTTTCCGCAGCTGGCAAAGGTTGAACGTTTTGATCAGGATCTCTGACAGGGTTCTCCAGTGTGCTGCCGCGTTTCGCCCCAAATAAGTAGAACACCGACGAATGCATTTCGGTAGGTAGTCAAAGTCTCAATTGTCGGAGATGTACAGTCTCAAAAAAGCCACTGCTCGTTTGAAGGCGAACATCGAGAACCTTCAACCCTGAAAGCTGACCACTAGGAAAAGCCTGGGCTGTAAAAGCACCAGTTCTGGCGACAGCGCGGCCCAGTCGGAGGTTCAACATGACACCACCAGCGCGAGGGAGCGTTGATCAGAAATACCCAGAAAATTGGGAGCGGAACATCCAAGCGGCCGCGTAGCGCACTGGTTCTTGCGGTGTTAGCACTTTATTAGCGAAATA
>Ga0181596_10003805_pt1 | contig 13915 bp, 12 predicted proteins | sample 041ome_6_FD_148655 | JGI IMG/M metagenome (GOLD analysis project Ga0181596, IMG submission 148655) | Coastal salt marsh microbial communities from the Groves Creek Marsh, Skidaway Island, Georgia - 041402US metaG (spades assembly) | ecosystem: Environmental > Aquatic > Marine > Intertidal zone... | reverse complement strand
ACGGCTCTGCTCAATACGTGCCCGCGCTTCAGCCTGCAGTTCGCTCTGAATCGCGGCCTCCCGTTCCGCCACCTCAGGATCGGCTCGCTCTCGCTCTCGCCACTCCTCAAGTTGCGTCATAATAGCTTGGCAAAGACCGTCAGTACCCTCTCCTGATAGCGCCGAAATCATGAAAACGGGGCCCGACCAAGCGAGCGCATCTACAACCGCCTGCTTGCGCAAAGCCTGTTCTTCTTGATCGAGCGCATCACATTTGTTCAACACGAGCCAGCGTGGTCGGGCAGCGAGCAAAGGACTAAACTCTTCAAGTTCTCGTACGATTGCACACGCATTTTCAGCGGGTGAATCTCCTTCCCATGGCGCCAGATCAACCAAATGTAATAACAAACGATTGCGGGTCAGGTGTTTCAAAAAACGTATCCCCAATCCCGCGCCCTCAGCAGCGCCTTCGATCAAGCCAGGAATGTCGGCAACCACAAAACTGCGCAACGGATCGACACGGACGACCCCAAGATTTGGAACCATAGTAGTGAAGGGGTAGTCAGCGACCTTCGGTTTGGCTGCCGAGATCGCGCGAATGAGCGTTGATTTCCCCGCATTCGGCATACCCAACAAGCCAACATCAGCCAACAGCTTCAGCTCCAACTTCAAACGACGCTTCTCACCTTCGGAGCCTGGGCTAGTTTGACGCGGCGCCCTGTTGATGCTCGACTTGTAGCGAGTATTCCCCAAACCGTGAAATCCGCCTTGCGCTACTTTTAATCGCTGTCCCAGCTCAGATAGATCCCCTAACACTTCATCGGTATCGACGTCGATTACTGTGGTACCGACCGGCACCTTCAGAATTAAATCTTCGCCGCTTTTACCTGTGCAATTCCGGCCTTGACCCGGCGAACCATTCTCAGCTCGAAACCGACGCTGGTAGCGATAATCCACCATCGTGTTTAAGTTCTCATCGGCTTCCAGATAAACACTGCCGCCGTCGCCCCCGTCTCCCCCATCGGGACCGCCCTTAGGGATATATTTTTCACGGCGGAAACTGAGGCATCCGCTACCGCCTTTTCCCGCGGCAACTTCGATCACTGCCTCATCAACAAATTTCATTATCCTATCCTCGGATGCTCTTCACGCACCCAAAAAAAAGCCCCGTCAGCTGACGAGGCTCGCTTCCAGTTCGTGCCTAGCCTCAAACAGCTACGATTTGCACAAATTTGCGGTTCTTAGGGCCGCGCTCAACGAACTCAACACGCCCATCGACTTTCGCAAACAAGGTGTGATCGCGACCACAGCCGACGTTGTCACCTGCATGCATTCTTGTACCACGCTGACGCACGATGATGCTACCAGCACTCACTACTTGACCGCCAAAACGCTTTACACCAAGACGTTTACTTTCGGAATCACGACCGTTACGTGTACTACCACCTGCTTTCTTGTGTGCCATTTCCTATGTTCCTCTCTTACGCTTTGATCGCCGTGATCTTGACTTCGGTGAACCACTGACGGTGGCCTGCCTGCTTCATGTGGTGCTTACGGCGGTTGAATTTCATGATCTTCACTTTTTTGTGACGCCCCTGAGAAACCACTTCCGCGGTTACCTTGGCCGATTCAACCACTGGCGTGCCAATTTTCGGAGCTTCACCACCAATCATGAGGACTTGGTCAAACTCAATCGTTTCACCCGTCGCCGCTTCAATCTTCTCGAGTTTAAGGGTTTCGCCCTCAACTACGCGGTGCTGCTTACCACCGCTAACAATAACTGCGTACATAAGTCGTATCCTTCGTTAGCCATCTCGCATTTCTGGGTTTACTCGACGCTGGTCGAGGGCAGAGCTTGGCACGTTTGTTAACCGCCGGATTCCGCACGAATCCAACGAGGCCGCGCATTATAGGCTAAGGTCTTTGTGGACACAAGGGGGGTAAGCAAACGCGCCTGCGAAACAGTCCCAACACTTGACAGGGGCTAGGGCGAGACATAGCATCGCACCCGATATTCGAAATCGCCCACGCCAATGCCTGTACACAACGAGACCATCTCCGCTGCCTTTGAGGATGTCAACGCCCTCATCGTAGAGCAGCTTCGCTCAGACGTCGCGCTGGTAGAGGATATTGGTCAATACATTGTGGAAGCGGGGGGCAAGCGACTTCGTCCACGCCTGGCCTTACTCACTGCCGCGGCGCTCGGTAGCATCGACGAACGACACAAAAAGTTCGCCGCGATTATCGAATTTTTGCACACCGCCACTCTGCTCCACGACGATGTAGTGGACGTCTCAAGCTTGAGACGAGGGCGACCTACCGCCAATGCGGCCTTCGGTAACGCTTCCAGCGTGCTGGTGGGTGACTTCATCTACAGCCGCGCCTTTCAGTTACTCGTGAGCGTAGGTAATTTAGACGTCTTGCAAGATATCGCAGATGTCACCAACCGGATTGCGGAAGGTGAGGTGTTGCAACTCGTTCGATCTGGCGACGCCAACACCACGGAACAGCAGTACGAAGAGGTCATCCGCGCGAAGACCGCGGTATTATTTGGCGCTGCTTGCTTCGGGGCGGCCGCTCTATCAGGTGCACCTCGCGTACAGTGCGAGCAGCTACGCGAGTTTGGACTCAACCTCGGCATCGCATTTCAAATCATCGATGACGTACTCGACTACGAGGGCGATCCCAAAACGATGGGGAAAAACCTGGGCGACGATTTAGCCGAAGGCAAACCAACGCTTCCTTTGATTCACGCTTTGCAACACGCCGCGCCCGCCGACGCGGCGATCATACGGCGCGCGATTACATCCAAAGACAGCAGCGAACTCGAATCGATCGTACGCATTATAAGAGAATGTGGCTCACTCGATTACGCACGCGATCAAGCAAGCCGTTACAAAAATAAAGCGGATACCGCCCTAGCGCAGCTAGACGACAGCCAACACAAATCAGAACTGCTCGGGCTAAGCGAAAAAGCCATAGCTCGCGCAGCTTAAGATCCGTAGATATTCTCGAATACGTAATTCGTCGCCTCAACGAAGCCCGGTACGCTGCCGCAATCGAAGCGTCTACCTTTGAACTTATAGGCCATTACACAACCGTTTTGCGCCTGTTTCATCAGTGCGTCGGTCAGCTGAATCTCGCCGTTGGCGCCTGCCTCGGTTTCGCGCAAGATATCAAAAATATCGGGCGTCAAAATATAGCGCCCAATGATAGCCAAATTGCTTGGCGCATCTTCTTTATTGGGTTTCTCCACCATAGACTCGACGCGGTATAAGCCTTCTTTCATTGGCTCGCCCGCGATCACACCGTATTTATGAACCTCGTCTTGAGGGACTTCTTGTATCGCCACGATCGAGCAGCGAAACTGTCGGTACAGAGCCGCCATTTGCGCAAGAACACCGTCACCGCCCGGAGTAATGCAGAGGTCATCCGACAACACGACGCCAAAAGGCTCATTACCAATTAAAGACTCTCCGGTCAAAATAGCGTGCCCGAGGCCGCGCATCTCGCGCTGCCTGACCATGGTAAAAGTCCCCTTATCCAGCACATTGCGTATGCTCTCGAGATAAACTTCTTTTCCCGTTCCTTGGATCTGATGCTCAAGCTCGTAATTAATATCGAAGTGATCGGCAATCGCCCGCTTGCCGCGCCCGGTTACCATAGCACAGGTCACCATGCCAGCCTCGAGCGCCTCCTCAACCCCATATTGCACGAGCGGCTTGTTCACCACCGGCAACATCTCTTTTGGCATACTTTTGGTGGCCGGCAAAAATCGAGTACCATAACCCGCAACCGGGAACAAACATTTTTTGATCATACGTTTTCCTTGTTTGGGTCTATTTGCCTTGCGGGGCACGTCCATAGGTGTCGTCGAATCGAACAATATCGTCTTCACCCAAATAGGTGCCAGACTGCACCTCTATAAGCTCTAAAGGAATTTTACCTGAGTTTGCCAAGCGATGTTTATGCCCTAACGGAATGTACGTCGATTCATCCTCTGAGAGCATGAAAACGCGGTCTTCACAGGTGACCTCAGCCGTACCTTTTACCACAATCCAGTGTTCGGCTCGGTGGTGATGCATTTGCAGAGACAATTTAGCCCCAGGGTTAACCACAATGCGTTTTACCTGAAAGCGTTCCGATAAAATAAGCGTCTCATATGAACCCCAAGGTCTAAAAACACGCTGATGCAAAGCTGCCTCAGAGCGACCTTCCAAACGCAACTGAGAGACAATCTGCTTCACGTCTTGCACCTGGTCACGATGCGATACCAAAATGGCATCGGCGGTCTCGACAACGACCACATCTTGTAGACCCAAGCCCGCGATCAAGCGCTCGCTAGAGCGAAAATAGCTGTTATCGCAATCGGCCAGAATCACATCGCCATGAGAAACATTACCACGCTCATCACCCTGTTCGATCTCCCAAAGCGCAGCCCAGGCACCAACGTCACTCCAACCGCAATCCAAAGGCACAACGGCGCCGAGCTGGGTATGCTCCATAACCGCGTAATCAATACTGTCCGAAGGCGAGGTTTCAAAGGCGGCGGGTTCAGGTCGACAAAAATCGAGATCCATTACCGCTGCATTCATTGACGCCTCACAGGCCTCATATATAGCCGGCGCCTTGGACTTCAATTCAGCCAAATAGAGCCCAGCAGGCAACAGAAATATGCCGCTGTTCCAAACGTAGTCGCCGCTCTCCAGGTAAACCTGAGCACGCGCTTGATCGGGCTTTTCCACAAACGCATCAATCGCCAGTGCATTGCCTTGCAAAGAGACGCCCGTTTTTATGTATCCGTAACCGGTCTCAGGCTTGGTCGGTTTGATGCCAAAGGTCATTAAATACCCTTGTGCCGCAACCTCGCAGGCTTCGCTCACCGCCCGACAAAATGCCCCGCTATCGACTATCGCATGGTCCGCGGGCAATACCAGCATCAAAGCATCGGAGCCAAACTCAGCGACCGCACGAAACGCCGCCAATGCTACAGCGGGCGCCGTATTGCGGCCCACAGGCTCCAAAATAATGGCGCCCGGGCTCACGCCCATGGCACGCATTTGCTCGGCTAACATAAAGCGATGCTCATCATTGCCGACGATGTAGGGTGCAACGGTATCCAAGCCCTGTGTTCGAGCGACCGTATCCTGCAACATACTGGATTCCGTCACCAGCGGCAGGAACTGTTTGGGGTGACCCTCTCTCGATACGGGCCACAGGCGGGTGCCTGTGCCACCTGAGAGAACAACGGGAATCAACTTGGACAACGCGATTTTTACTCCTTTAGGCGAAGTGCCTAGTGTACAAAATCTGACCCCCTCTTGATACTCGCAAAACTTAACTTCCTGTCATGCAAGAGTGGACTTCGTGTGCCCAGCGTTTACAATGTGCTGGGGTGGAGAAGGCAGACGCTTTGCCACAGTAACACGTTAATTTGGAACATTTAATGACAGCGCAATCCTCCTATTCAAAGGACGAGCTCATCGATTGCGGGTACGGGCGGTTATTCGGAGAAGGAAACGCACGCTTACCTGTTGATCAAATGCTCATGTTAGACCGTATCACGACGATCAACTCAGACGGCGGAGAATTCGGTAAGGGCGAGATTATCGCCGAGCTCGACATCAACCCAGACCTGTGGTTCTTCGATTGTCACTTTCCGAGCGACCCCGTTATGCCAGGCTGCCTTGGCCTTGACGCCATGTGGCAACTGGTTGGGTTCTACCTAGGCTGGCGAGGCAACCCTGGTCGTGGTCGCGCACTCGGCTCGGGTGAAGTTAAGTTTTTTGGCCAAGTGCTACCGACGGCAAAGAAAGTCACATACCGCATCACCATGAAGCGCGTTATCGAGCGAAAGCTCGTCATGGGCATTGCAGATGGCAGTCTATGGGTAGACGGCAAAGAAATTTACACAGCAAAAGACCTAAAGGTGGGTTTGTTCACCTCGACCGAGAGTTTCTAAATAATGACAAAAAGAGTAGTAGTGACCGGCCTAGGTATCGTTTCTTGCCTAGGCAATTCGGCGGAGTCCGTCACCCAATCTTTGTTTGACGGGCGCTCAGGCATCAAAACAGATCAGAGTCATATTGAGATGGGCTTACGCTCGCACCTATCAGGCCGACCCGATATCGATTTTTCTGACTTCATTGATCGCAAGCAGCTTCGTTTTATGGGTGACGCCGCGGCCTATGCCTACATCGCAATGCAACAGGCGGTGGCCGACTCTGGGCTAACAGAAGACCAGGTGTCTAATGTGCGAACCGGTATTATTGCGGGCTCGGGTGGCGCGTCTGCATCAAGTCAGACCGAGGCGGCCGATATTCTTCGCGACAAGGGCATACGGCGAGTCGGTCCGTACCGAGTCACCCAAACCATGGGAAGCACCGTATCGGCCTGTCTCGCGACCCCATTCAAAATAAAAGGAGTCAATTACTCCATTTCGTCCGCCTGCTCGACCAGTGCGCACTGCATCGGCAACGCTTTAGAGCAAATCCAGCTGGGCAAGCAGGACATCGTATTCGCAGGTGGCGGCGAGGAATTACACTGGACGATGAGCAGCCTGTTCGACGCCATGGGTGCGCTATCGACCAAGTACAATGATACGCCGGAGCGCGCATCCCGAGCTTATGATGCAGATCGAGATGGATTTGTGATCGCGGGCGGCGGTGGAATGCTGGTCGTTGAATCTCTTGACCACGCTCTGGCTCGAGGCGCCAAAATCTACGCCGAAATCGTGGGATACGGGGCGACTTCAGACGGATATGATATGGTTGCGCCCTCAGGCGAGGGTGCGATGCGCTGCATGCAGCAAGCCATGGCGACTGTCTCGGGCTCTATCGATTACATAAATGCACACGGCACAAGTACACCTGCAGGCGATATTCAGGAACTCAAAGCCGTCAAAGCCGCTTTCGCAGATACCCAAGTGCCGCTCGTAAACTCGACCAAATCATTGTCGGGTCACAGTCTTGGAGCAGCCGGTGTTCAAGAGGCGATCTATGCCCTGCTGATGCAGCAAAACAACTTTGTATCTGCCTCTGCAAATATCGAGAACTTGGATCCCGACGCAGACGGCGTGCCGGTTGTTCAAAAACGTATCGACAACATAGAGTTGAATCGAATCATGTCAAACAGTTTTGGCTTTGGCGGAACCAACGCGTCACTCGTGTTTCAGAAATACACCGATTAAAAAAGTGCTTTTAAGGGGATCACCTCAATGGGGTCCCCTTCACTGATACTGGCCCCCACCGGGATTTTGATGAGCACATCGCTTTCAGAAGCCGCACGCAGAGCACCAGAACTTTGATTGCGAAGCACATGCGCGTATGTTTGTTGCTCCCTTGACGTAATCTGGCCGCGCAAAAACTCGGCGCGTAGCCCACCCGTAAAATCAAAGGCACTCCGCACCCAAAACGTAGGCAATTCAGCCGACTGAGCACCGCACAACCTGAACAACACAGGTCGAACCAGTATCGAAAAGGTCACCAAAACAGAACTGGGATTTCCGGGCAGCCCGAGAATAGGAACACCGCCAATGGATCCAAAAGCAAAGGGCTTTCCAGGCTTCAGCGCCAAGCGCCATAAATCGAGTGAACCCAGACGCTCAATAGCAGGCTTTATGTGATCTTCATCGCCAACAGAGACGCCGCCCGTGGTTATCACCACATCCGACTGTGCAACCGCTTCCAACAGCGCATCACAGGTCGATTCAAGGTCGTCTTTTACGTGCCAAACGCCAATCACCTCGGCACCGCACTGTGCTACCAAGGCCTCAAGCAAACTGCGATTGGAGTTGTAAATCCCACCTTGAGGCAATGGCTCCGTACCCGGTTCGTACAGCTCGTCTCCACTCTGCAAGAGGGCCACTTTAGGCCGTGTGTAGCAGTTAAGTCGATGGAAACCTTGCGAGGCCATCAAAGCCAGAGCCGGCGGTGTAAGAATTGATCCAGCATCGAATAAAAGAGATCCTGCAGGGACATCACTCCCTCTCAATCGAATATTATCACCCTGAATTAAATCAGCGGGGACCTTCACGAAGCCATCTTGCTCCTCGCAGTCCTCTTGCATGACTACGACATCAGCGCCTGGGGGCACCACCGCCCCTGTAAAGATTCGAGCCGCCGTCCCTTGGATTAAAGGCTCGGGCGATGCGCCGGCAGGGATACGCTGTGATATTTTGAGCGATTCCCCCGCATTGGAATGCGCTAAGGCGTAACCATCCATGGCGGAATTATCTGCGGGAGGCGTATTTATACGAGCATAATATGGCTCCGCTAGGACTCTGCCCAGAGATTCATATAACCCTTTAATTTCACGACCTGAAATCGGCGATACGACCTCCATCATCGCTTCGAGCGCGCACTCGATGGGCAGCAAACCGCTCATTTTCCAGATGGGTGCAAGACACCAACGAAATTACACGGTTTGTGCGACGCATCGAGTTGCTCAGCCAAAATACCTTCCCAAGCCGTCCGACAGGCTCCAGTTGATCCCGGCATACAAAAAATAACGGTCCGGTTCGCCATCCCACCGAGGGCGCGCGACTGTATCGTTGAACTCCCAATTTCTGCTAAAGATAAGGCTCGAAAGGTTTCACCGAAACCCTCAATGACTTTGTCAAAGAGCGGGGCAACCGCCTCTGGCGTCGAGTCTCGGCCTGAAAAGCCGGTTCCACCCGTCGTCAATACCGCATGAATGTCGGATCGAGCAATCCACTGCGACAAAATAGCTCTTATTTGATAGATATCATCTATTACAATTTGTCGGTCAACCAAATCGTGCCCGGCCTGAATCAGCTGCTCAGCAAGATAGTCACCCGAGGTATCGGTCGCAAAACTTCGAGTATCGGAGACGGTTAAGACCGCCACCCCCAGTCGAGACACCGGTTCTTGACGCATGATTACTTTCTCTTAAGTTGATGTTGAAAAAACGCCTTTACGGCAGGTGCCAACAGGGGGCGCCACGGGGCTTGATGAATACCAAAATGATCAAACAAACGCTGGCTCGAGAGCGTCCAATCACCTTGCGGCTGACTCCCATCAGAAGACCGCACCACGCCTCCGGAATCAAGATCCACAAATTGACTGGCAGCCGCATAGACCGCTTCTCCAAACTCAAAATAAGACGCGCGCTCATTACTGCCGTAATGATACACGCCGCGGTTCAAAGAACCACAGGCGAGCTGATCCAGTATTCCACCTATGACTCGAGCGGCATCATCAGCTGAGATTGGGTTGAAAAATTGAACATCAGACATCGCGGTTTTTTCACCCCGGGAAAATCTGTGTAAGAGTTTCGACAACATCGTACCGCCGCCAGAGGAAAATACAGGGGCAAGCCGAAGTAATATGTAATCTGGCGCCATTTCGACAAGTGCAGCCTCCGCCTCTCTTAACAACAGCCCTAGCGTAGCTCCGTTATCTGCAGAATCGTTTTCATCGTATGGAGCCCGTCCGCTTTGACCCGAGTACACCCAGGCGGAACTTTGGCACACATAAAAGATGTCGTTACGTTTACACGCCTTTCCGAACCAGCGCGTTCTAGCAATGTCCAATTCGTGTAGATGCTCGCGATTGTCCAGCGTTGCCTCAAGTCGCAAATCGACCAAACAGTCACCCGCTACACGTTTGACCCATTTTTTGGCCGATCGCTCGTTTTTAAACCGACTCTCGGAAAGTGACAGAGAAACACAGTCATGGCGTTGCTGTTGCTCAATCACGCGGGTTAAAGCCAAACCCAGAGGTGTATCACACCCCAGCAACATGATCCTCATACCAACATTCCTTAGCTAAAACACCTCTTCAGGTCTATTCTAGAATGGGATGTCATCATCAAAATCGGGAAAATCGGCTGGGGGTTGCGACGGCGAACTTGGAGCGCGTTGCGGTGCTTGTGGGCGTGAGGGAGCGCTGTATCCGGTATCGTCGGGTTGCGAGTAACCCCCACCCATGCCGCTATTCATGCCATCTCCGCGGCTATCGAGCATCTGCATCTCGGCAGCCACAATTTCGGTAGTGTAACGATCGGCTCCCGATTGATCTTGCCATTTGCGCGTGCGCAATGAGCCCTCAACGTATACCTTTGAACCCTTTTTAAGATACTCGCCTGCAATTTCCGCTAAGCGATTAAAAAACACAACACGGTGCCACTCGGTCCGCTCTTGCGGTTGCCCCGTTTGCTTGTCTTTCCATGTTTCGGAAGTCGCCAAACTGACATTGGTTACCGCGCCACCGGAGGGCATAAACCGCGTCTCGGGGTCGTTACCTAAGTTTCCCACCAAAATTACTTTATTGATCCCTCGTGTTGCCATACTAACTGCCTCAAATATCTGGTGGTGTGATAATAACAACTGGTTCCGTGAAAAGCACGATACAAAGGGGATCAAAACTCAGCGTGAGCGCTCGATTTCAAACAATTTCTCGCTGGTCACGAGCCAGGCGGCCCAAACAAGCAAAAGAAAAGCGAGCGCCAACAACAGTCCTTTCGGGCTCGTATAGCTCAAGCTTAAACCTCCAAGGCTACCGCCCAAAAAAGCACCCGCAAACTGAGATGTGGAAAAGCTCCCCATAGCGGCCCCGCGTCGATGCGGATTTACTCGTTTACTCAGCAAAGATGGTAATGTGGCTTCGAGGAAGTTAAAACCTACAAAGAAAAACCACAAACCTCCACCGATAAACAGGACACTATGCACTGAATCTGTCTGAAAAACGGCCAGTGAAACCAGCAAGCTAGCCAGTGCGGTCAGTAACGCGAACTTAGGTCTACCACCTTTTTCTGATAGACGCATAAGCACCCCAAGACCGACAAAAGAGAGAAGTAAAACCGCGCCATAGACCTTCCAATGCGCCTCTTTGGGCATACCGGCCTGATCGAGCAAGAGTAGAGGCACAATCAAAAAAGCTCCAGTAAGGACAAAGTGAAGTAAAAAAACCCCCGCGTTTAAGCGCCACAAATCGGCATTTCTGTACCAATTCGCTTCTCGATGCTGTTCATTGTCCGGCGCAATCTTGGGTGGCGAGGGCAATAAGAACACGACCAGTAAAATTCCGATTAGCGCAAAAGCAGCAGTCAAATTAAATACGCCTTGCAAGCCGAAAGCCGATGCGATCACGGGCCCCAAAACCAAGGCCACACCGAACGACAAACCGATCGAAATCCCAACCACAGCCATCGCCTTTGTACGCTGGTCGGGGCGAGTTGCGTCAGCCAAAAGCGCCATAATAACGCCGGCGATAGCACCACCACCCTGAAGTGCACGACCTACAACCAACTCAGTTACCGAAGAGGCCTGAGCCGCAAGAGCTGACCCAAGCGCGAAAATAATCAGCCCAAAGATAATAACGGGTTTACGCCCCAATCGATCCGACATCCAGCCCATGGGAATTTGCAAAATCGCCTGTGTAAGACCATACACGCCTAATGCAAGCCCAAGCATTGCCGGCGTGGCCCCCTCCAGCGCTTGACCGTAAACCACCAGAATGGGCAACACCATGAAAAGCCCGACCATTCGCGCGCTGTAAAGCAGCGCTAAAGTTGACACGGTGCGCCGCTCATTAGAATTAAAAGGAGAGTTGCTGATCAAGTGTGTTCTGCTGTCTACATCAAAACGCAATAATACCACGGTTTTATCGCAATCTGGTTTTGTCAGCAGACTTCGCTCTCACTATACTGTTCCATTGGTTTTTAGAGTGGTTAACAATGGATACGATTCACGTCCGCGGCGCACGCACGCACAATTTAAAGAACATCGATCTGGACATACCGCGCGACAAGCTTGTAGTAATTACGGGGCTTTCGGGATCTGGTAAGTCGTCGCTCGCGTTCGATACGCTTTACGCAGAGGGACAACGGCGCTACGTAGAATCACTCTCGACCTATGCGCGACAATTTCTGTCCATGATGGAAAAGCCGGATGTCGACCATATTGAAGGCCTATCGCCGGCGATTTCGATCGAGCAAAAATCAACTTCGCATAACCCCAGGTCAACTGTGGGGACTATCACAGAAATTTACGACTATTTGAGGTTGCTTTTCGCCCGTGTTGGTGAACCTCGCTGCCCCGATCACGATCTCCCGCTCGCCGCGCAAACCGTAAGCCAGATGGTCGATACCGTGCTGGCGCAACCTACGGATAGCCGTTGGATGCTCGTTGCACCCTTGGTGAAAGCTCGAAAAGGTGAGCACTTACATCTACTGGAAGGGCTAAGGAGCCAGGGCTTTGTTCGAGCACGTATTAACGGAATCGTAACCGACCTAGACGATACGCCCGCGCTGGACAAAAAGAAAAAGCACACCATAGAAGTTGTCGTGGATCGCTTCAAAGTTCGCAACGACTTGGCACAACGACTTGCAGAATCGTTCGAGACAGCGTTAGAGCTCACCGACGGGCTCGCCGGCATTGTATCAATGGACGACAACACCGAGATCGTGTTCTCTGCACGATTCGCCTGCCCCGAGTGCGGTCACAGCATCGACAGCTTAGAACCCAGGTTATTTTCCTTCAACAATCCCGCCGGCGCGTGCTCAGACTGTGACGGCTTGGGTGTAAAACAATACTTTGAAGCAGAGCGCGTCGTCTTACACCCAGAGGCCAGCCTCGCCGAGGGCGCCATACGCGGCTGGGATCGACGTAATGTCTATTATTTTCATATGCTTACCTCTCTCGCCAAGCATTATGGATTCTCCATCGATACACCCTACGAAGAACTGGCAGAAAAAATCAAAGAAATCATACTTTACGGATCGAAAGGTGAAGAAATCGCTTTTTCCTACGTGAACGATCGTGGTTCCGTTTTTAAAAACAGACATGCGTTCGAAGGCATCATTCCCAATCTGGAACGCCGCTACCGAGATACAGAGTCACAGTCGGTTCGAGACGATTTGGCCAAGTATATCGCCACGCAATCTTGCCCATCCTGTAAAGGCACCCGCTTGTGCAGAGATGCGCGACACGTCTTTGTTGAAGAGCGGACCTTGCCTGAAGTAACAGCGATGCCGGTCGGAGAAGCCGCGAGCTATTTCGCGGAACTGAGCCCAAGCGGCCGAAAAGGAGAGATTGCAAGCAAGATACTGAAAGAGATTCGAGCGCGCTATCAGTTTCTTGTGGACGTCGGACTCAACTATCTTTCACTCGATCGAAGTGCCGAAACGCTGTCAGGGGGCGAGGCGCAGCGAATTCGCCTAGCCTCTCAGATTGGTGCCGGTCTGGTTGGAGTAATGTATATCTTAGATGAGCCATCAATTGGGCTACACCAAAGAGACAACGAGCGACTTATTAACACCTTGAATAATCTTCGGGATCTCGGTAACACCGTATTGGTAGTCGAACATGACGAAGACGCGATACGCGCCGCTGACTACATTATTGACGTTGGCCCAGGCGCAGGGGTGCATGGTGGTGAGATTGTTGCTGCAGGCACCTACTCGAACATAATTAACTGCGAAAAATCGACCACAGGCGCTTACCTCTCCGGAAAGAAATTCATTGCCGTCCCCAGAGACCGCTATAAAGCTGATGCCGACCGCAGTATCACGATCGAGGGCGCCTCAGGAAACAACCTCAAGCAGGTGACTGTCAGCATCCCTGTGGGCCTGCTGACCTGCGTGACCGGCGTATCCGGTTCCGGAAAGTCGACACTCATAAATGGAACCTTATTCCCCTTAGCAGCGACTGAGCTCAATGGCGCGACCACACTCACGCCAGCACCATACAAATCGATCCAGGGGCTCGAGTTGATCGACAAGTGTATCGATATCGATCAAAGCCCGATTGGAAGAACACCGCGCTCAAACCCAGCTACGTATACAGGCATTTTTACGCCGGTGAGGGAGTTGTTCGCGGGTACGCAAGAATCACGCGCGCGCGGCTACAAACCGGGCCGGTTTAGTTTTAATGTCCGAGGCGGACGTTGCGAAGCGTGCCAAGGTGACGGCGTGA
>Ga0181596_10003804_pt1 | contig 13916 bp, 8 predicted proteins | sample 041ome_6_FD_148655 | JGI IMG/M metagenome (GOLD analysis project Ga0181596, IMG submission 148655) | Coastal salt marsh microbial communities from the Groves Creek Marsh, Skidaway Island, Georgia - 041402US metaG (spades assembly) | ecosystem: Environmental > Aquatic > Marine > Intertidal zone >... | reverse complement strand
AAATGCGCTCGACATTTACAATTTCAAGCTCATTTTGTGTCAATTTCGGCCACATCGGCGTAATGCGTGTCGACGACATCGAAAGATATCCAACGACAGCTATACGAGATGAAACGTTATAGTATTAGTATTGTTACCATCATTGTATACCATATTCAAATATTATTCTAGAAAACAATGGCCGATTCCAGCCCTGAATATTGAGAATGGGCGAAAGAAAAATAACACTTTAGAGTGGAAATATTTCAATATTGTACATGACATTTGATAGGCGCGGCACACCAGAGCCGTTTTATAGCCAATCACCGCTCGGAATATGTCTGATGTCCATCCAAACAACACAATATGATGGAGTTTTCGATCGTGCTCCACGACGGCAAGCATCGTTGACCGGTCTGGTTTGAAAATCGGCTTGACGTTGGAATCTTTTATTCACAACGTACAAGAGTAAACTTGCTTGGTTCCGAAACTATAGAGAGTTGACGTCGACTTGGAGTTGTTCGACTTAATAATTCGTTCAGCTCCGGTAGCTCGTTGAGGATACAGTTCTAGATAAACACAGGAAAGCATGTTTCAGAGTCAAAATTTGACGCACGAAGTGAGTTCTTTTACGGCTACGTGCTTCACATTTGTTACGTTACACTAAAACTTCAATAAAGGAATTGGAACATATTTCACAGGATACCAGTGTGCAAATAATACCACTATTCGAAGCACCGGTAACTTTGTTCAAAACTTTAACTAAAAGAAATTTTAACAAACTTTCCCAGCGGCTTTTCCTAATATCAGGGGAGGTAAAGCCACTTATAGCAATATAGAATACTGAATGATTCCATCGCTTTTATGCTCGCAGTTTGGTCCATTTCATCCCAACGTTACTATCAATGTTCCACTTTGGCTAGCTCTCGCGCTCAAAAAACGGGGCAGTTGCACCATCATTCTTCAACCTTGGTTTCAAACTGACAAGGTTGGCCGCTGTTGTATGCGAGAGAAACATGATAAGAATAAGCTGCAGGTGGGTCAATCTATACGTGCACATAATTCAAATTGATCGTTCATAGCTCGTGCCTTTTCACTACGTTGAAACTGCTCATACAGTATCAAAATACTTGAAAGAAGATATGCCCCAGGAAGTTGAGCTCCAATCATATCTCGTAAGTATAATATATTTACTCGATATGTCATTGACCGCTTTTTAGGATGATATCATAAGTGTTCGACAGAATAAGATTCGTGAGCTATTCTGCCAACTGACGCGCACAGACGTTGACTCGGTCCTCGCTAAGGTACAAACTATGCAAGGTTTCTATGTTTTGTACGGATATTCAACAATTCTAGGGACATAAACTAAATCAAGAAACTTCGGGACTAGAGCTAAATATGATCAGAAGTTTCGTTTGCAGTTCCATGGATAGTCTGAATACATTTTTCCTCGAGCCTGAGGTGATCGAAAATTAGACCGATGATCACAGTGTTCTTTCTAGCCCAAGGACAGGCAGTTGGATCTAGGTGCATATTCGCGTTAGTTCCCAGTAGAGATTATAAAAGAGTAGATACCTTCTCCATTTTCGCAAACTCCCACTCTTTATTCTAATGAAACAGTCAATCACGAGTCTTACGAATAACCAAGCGTGGTACGTACACAGAGAGGACAGTTGCTGCGTGTGCGTAGCCATTTCGATATGCAGTCAAGGTGAAAAACATGACCACAGTTACCCCATGCGATACTTAGGCCCTCATCTGATGCAGACGTGGGGTTGGCTTGATATTCGATACTTGGCTCATGTAAGCTGTTGCGACATATAGCGCAAGTATCCGTACATATGGACCAAGACCAAACAGCAACAGCTGACCACTATCGAAGAAAGTGAGATGAAGGTGCCGAGAAATACACTGTACTTACTTTTTTCAGCTGAAACGTCGAATCTAGTTCATTCTGCATTCTTGTACTCGCGGTACTTTTTTTGTGCGTACTGCCGATTTTGAAGTGCGCGCGGTTGGTTCGAAGCGGACCGTTTTGGTCGAAGTTTTTCCAGGCCAGTTCTGAAGTCCAAGTCGACTCCCGTTTTGTTGTTTTGTTGTTTTCGCTTTCCCTGTATTGTCGATCGCGATTTTTCAGTTCAAAATAATGATATTGAAGGATTGTCACCATGTGTTCGTTTATTTGAACGCAAAATAAAGTATATAATTCCGTACAGTGCTCTCAATTCTCTCCAATAAAAGGGGGATGAAAAGAACAAAACAAAGGAAACGTTTTTGTCGTTTTCTTTGAACTGACGGAGCTCAGCTGATGACGAACTCGTGACCCGAACTCAACCGCGCGTTCGGGTTAGTGTGACCCGAACTCCTTTCGCAGGTTCTGCATAGATTACTAGCCTCTTGAACTCAGTTAAGAGATGTTCAACGCAAAACATGGTTACGCGGAAGCTTATGTGAGAGGCTGCCAGATGAAGCGTTTGCGTAAGCAGCAGTATGCGGAACTCGCCCGTTGCGAAACACTTGAAGACGTAAAATCATATTTGGTACGTTCCAGACCCGGTCAAGTTCCCATGAAACTGAAGTTCAAATATTAGCAAGCGACGAATGTATACTGTAGTTCTCTTCAGCATATACAGAACCCGGTAAAACCGGCAAACATCATTTTCGGTTGCAGAAAGAGCCTTGTATCTGAATTCAAATCATGCTGTGAGCAGGTAATGGTGTTTCTTGTACACGTGTAACGGGATATAAAACTATCTGGAAGGCCGCAATGCCGTTGTCAAAGTTTTTAGAGTACCTTACATACGGTCACATGATCGATAGCTTAATATTAGCATTGAGTGGAATGTTACGAGGTAGACAAACAGAGGTTTGTGTTTCTGCTTTTCCTAATCAACAACACAAAGTTTGAGACAGTTTATCTACAGGAAATCCTTGAAAAGTGCAACCCACTGGGTATTTTTGAATCCCTCTCGGCAGTAGTGATTTCGCAAGATATTCAGTGCGTTTAAACATCGCTTTCTACTATTGAACTGAAGAATTTTGCAGCGAGTTGTATAGGCTGGTGTTAGTTGATACACCGCTCGCGAAGTACTTAAACGGGAAGGTCACAGCTCAAGATCTAAATGAACTGAATGTAGAACTAGTGCGAAATATAATGTACAAGGTGGAAAATCAATTGCAGTTTAAGCCAAAACTCAACTTGGAAGCAGGAATATCTACAGGATTTTCTCAAGTTCTGCAGTTCCCTTGATGAGAAGACATCCTCGTTAATGCAGGTAGATAAATATGGTCCACATAAAAGAAATTCAGAAATAATCATCAAGTCTTAGAAATTACTATGCCTTGAAGCCGATAGACATGCCATCAGAATCACAGTTAATTCTTTTGGGACAGAGCTTTCAAAGTGTGATAGACAAAGTTTATTCACCGACTTCGGAAATCTTCATCCTGAAGGACAGAGCCGCCTCATGCAATGTGAGTCATTTGATGAAGTCCGAAATATTTTATCCACCTATCCGGATCTGCAAAAACTTACGAGTGCGACAAGCTTTCATGAAATTGATAAAGTAACTGATCTCACAAACTTGCAAGTATGTTCCTCACGTCTACACAGGGAATGCGGAGACTTGAGTTAGAATACTGCCAACAAACTTTTGAAGTGCAATTCAATTTCGCCATATTCTACGCCTTCACAAAATTTCAAGAAAATGAGTTGTCCAACTTGCTTTGGTTGTGTGAGTGTATCGCGCAGCAGCAGAAAGCTAATCTAGACGAAGGCATGGTTCACGTAGGGCCATGAAAGTGAGTAACACTCTCATCAACGAGTGAGATTTACTTAACTTTATTCATTAAATTGAGGAAGAAACATTACGCGCAAAAAGTAAAAGACGTTTTAACGGATGATACCGATCATTCTATGTCATAACCAAACACAGACGAGAACACCTCAGTAACTCTAGAACCTTCGTAATAGTTGCCATTGGATCTTTCCGAAGTCTGTGACGCAAGCAGAGCGAAATGACAGAGTACACATCCTCATCAGTAACGATTTTCGAGCCTCTAAACGCGGCTGCGGCTCGAGACGCCCGAGTAGTTACAAGATCACCACGAAGGCCGTCGACGTCGAGCTCGGCGCATACTTGTGAAATCTTGAGACGAATGTCCATAGGCACTTCAACTTCAGGCAAGAGTGCACGCGCGCGCGTCACTTGATCTATAACCTCGTCTTGCTTCGCCTTGTACGTTGCGCGGAACTTTTTGGGATCAGTGTCAAAGGCTGTTCTCTCCTCCACAACCTTGACTCGTTCTTCAGGTAACTTTACTGTCTTAATTTGAGCGTGCATACCAAATCGATCAAGAAGCTGAGGTCGAAGTTCACCCTCTTCTGGATTACCAGAACCAATCAGGATAAAACGCGCAGGATGACAGATGCTGATACCTTCGCGTTCAACGGTATTCCAACCAGATGCCGCTGAATCTAGCAACACGTCAACAAGGTGGTCGTCGAGCAAGTTGACTTCATCGACGTAAAGAATACCGCGATTCGCCTTGGCAAGGAGACCAGGTTCAAAAGCTTTCGTGCCCTCTGTTAATGCTTTTTCGATATCAATGGTGCCACAAACACGATCCTCTGTGGCGCCAAGCGGCAAATCGACCATATTAATGGGAACAAAAGCTGTTTCTAGTGGCTCTTTTGCTCGATACGCAGCGAGCACGTCAGGACTCATCAAGTTCGGATCGGTAGGGCTACTCATGAAAGCATCATCTTTGACGATTTCAATATAAGGAAGCAAATCTGTAAGGGAGCGCACGGTGGTGGACTTTCCAGTGCCACGGTCACCCATGACCATGATCCCACCGATGTTTGGATCGATTATGTTCATGAGTGCGGCAAATTTCATTTCCTCTTGCCCGATGATCGCAGTGAACGGATAAACGGGACGCGCACTGCTCTCTTCAACCTCTTGCTCGGAAGAAACTTGTCAAAGTTGTCAAAATAAAATAAGTACGAAAACTAGAGAGAACTACTCACCCGCTCTAGGGCGTGAAGATCGAGAAACACGTGCGCTTCTTGAAACTCGTCTGCAACAGTATCAGCATCCTGGAAAAATCATGCATGCAATATAATCGTTTACCTGGTGTTTACTTCGCGCCCAAGGCACACTGCGGTCGAAACAAAAATAGTGAAACGTTGTTAGTCGAGACGGTCGATAGCCGGGACCAATCCGATAAGGTTTCATGCAACTCTCCTTAACATTACTTGATATCGCCGAGAAGGTTGGAGTCGTCACGATAACATTTGCCGATGAAAATTATTGAATTATTGCGTGGGATTAATCAGGCGTTGTACCATACACCGACGCGAGTGTCCGGGTTTGGCACTGCACGCCTTCTGATGCCTATCCACGTACCGTTCAGGTAGGTATACACTGGGCGACTCGTCATGGTGAACATTTGTCGGTTTCGGACAGAAGAATAGAAACAAATTGAGGCAAAAACTATCACGTAGACAAGATTTTCTCTGAAGCGCTCGGTGCCGCTATTGTTCGAAGCCTCGCTTCCTGTGAATCGAAAGTTGTAACATTTTTCGAAGTCGTCGAAGATCTTTATCTATCACTACTGGTTCGCGACCTGCACCATATTATACGTAATATATTCCATTTCAGCTCGAAAATATATTCGAAAATATATTCGATTTCAGCTCTTATATTTTATGTGCGGCAGTTCTTTCAGGGTATGGGGGACCCGGACTAGGGGTCTTGTGCTTTTTTTGTCTGTTGCGTGTGCAGACCAGTCGATAAAGGTGCAACGCTTGCGACAAGTGCGGCCGGTGACTAGTCTTTGTACGTGGCTAGTCTTCGAGCGGTTGCAATGAGCCACCAATCAATACCAACCCTGGATAGCGCGGGTGTCGTCGACTTAAAAAATGCCGGAGACGACGATCAAGCACGCAAAAATCTGGCTCATACGAGGCACACTTCACAAGCCCGCAGTAAAAGTCGTTTATAGGATTAGTTTGATCTGGCAGCTGAAATTGAAAGCCACTGATGCTGTAAAGGTAGTGTAAAGGTAGATGCCTTGTTGACTTGGTTTATACATGAATTGGGAAAACTGGTACGGTACTACCAGTTTCGGCTGTCTCGCAGCAGTTGCTTGTTTGTACACGGTGCACGCGCGCTTCTACTATGCAATACCAAGAACACATGCCAAGGCGAACAAAAAACGATTGCCAAGAGTGCAAGCAAATGAATCTCTAAACAATCGCGTACATCGCCCATCATATTGCTGGCGACGAGCGTCGCAATTGGGATTAATGAACTTCATTTACATGATTTCGTTCATTTGCATGAACTTCATTAAATTAAATTAAATTAAATTAAATTAAATTAAATTAAATTCATTGAATAAACTTCAATTTGATTCAATCAACAAAATAGCCACGATAGCTTACTTTAGATATGACGGCTGCCAAAGTCATTGATGCATGCACCCATAAGGCACCGAGCGCCTTGAATCTCGTTCTAAACGTCTTACAAATCACATCGACAAATCACACATTTTGATTCAATTTTGTACAGTCTTGAATCAAATCACACGGGCTACATGCACATGACTGAAACGCACGTGGACGCATAGATATGGCCATGCTAATGTCGTTATGAGCCGTCTATGCGAGCGAGATGAAGTGCACAGCTCGATTAAGCACACCAATTAGTTTTATTTATTTATTTATTTATTTATTTATTTATTTATTTATTTGTTTGTTTGTTTGTTTGTTTGTTTGTTTGATCCACAAACGCTTCACATACAGCAGCTTATACAAGTTAAATAAAGCAAAGATTAATTAAATGCAATGCAAACGCATAACTCATATCGCCTCCGGCGGTAGGCCACAGTTGCTCGTGGGCCTCGCCCGAGAATTAAATATGTTCTCTGTGCATTAGGCATCAAGCGCGTGTACTGCATTGCAATCTCACGAGTACCCTCAGCGTATCATGAACCGCCCTTAGCATGACGAATGTCACAGATTTCAATCGAACAGTGCAATGAATGGAGCAATCGTGAATCAATTAATTAATCGATTATAATTATTCAAACTCAGTCAGAGGTTGATTGATGAATTAAAAATTACGAAGAGCCATTTCAAAAGAGAATTGATCGAATCGAACAAAATAAAAATAAACCATTCAGTTCTGGCGCAAATCAAAACTTTCATGTTGACATATAGGTCTCGCTGACGGTTGCAAATATTTCATCGTTTTTGAACGCTCCTTGAAATCCGTGCGAGCAGGTTTTGAACGCTGATATTCCAGTTACGAATGGGACGGAACGCTGTGTGTGTAGACATGTACTAGGGTGAACCAGTGCAGCTTTTTCATTTTTAAATCACCGATTTTCCCACTTCAGGTAAGTCTTCCACGTTGGCACAGATTGAAAACGTAAACTTCATTATCCGGCTCGAGAGAAAGTCTACCGCATATTTCCGGTACAGCTTTGTTCAATTTTGCCGCATGAAATATTCGCGCGAATTGTAAGCATATGTAAGCATATGTATTTCTCTAAATGGTATCTGGGGAAGTGTGTCCGGTTTGACTGAGAGACGCGACATAAGTCAAACAATAGTTGAGTTGGCGGTTTCTGTTTTAACTTTACTCAGTATCAGTAAGTCGGTGTTAAGAGCCACTGTCCACATAAAATATTAAAGCATACAGATTCAAACTTAAGTATAAATGTGGATAAGGGTACACCGGACTATCATCGTTGAGCGATGTATAATTCGTCCTTTCTGGCACGGGCTAGCTCGAGCTCGCTGGCGGCGAAATTATTCAACAAATACTACTCTCGAGGCACTGCCTAAGGCACTCATCGATCTCAGTGGCAAATACCACGAAAATAGAGAAGCGTTAATGATCTGGCGCACGTGGGCGAGGAATATCGCATACAAGACCATGCACGAATTCAAGGGTTCTGATCAGCCAGCTTTGTCTAACCTATATACAGAAATTGATTGGCTAATCGAGGACAACGTTGATGCAATCAACGGTCACTCGCTTAATTCCAAAACTGAGTTCATTAACGGCACAAACATGTACGCCTCATCGGATGCTTCTGATGTTTTATTACGTCTCTCTCTCTCAGAAATGGAAGCCTTGTGGGTCCAAAGGCTTCAGAGTCGTACCCCCATCCAATACTTAACAAACTTTGTGTATTGGAGAGATTTAAGTTTACTAGTCACTCCGGCTGTTCTAATTCCGCGACCAGAGACAGAGTTGCTGATAGATTTTGCATCATCTGCTTACAAGAACTTTCCATTGACTAGTGAAACTGAACGCTCCGACGGTGGGCAAATGTGCCTCAGACGCGGACCATGGTTAGACTTAGGGACTGGATCTGGTGCCCTCGCCATCGCGTTCGCGCAGGTACTTTTGCAAAATTCTGAGAACGTCCGTGGACTTGGAAAAGATGATTCGAACGTATTTGTTTACGCAGTTGATGTTTCCCCAGAAGCCTGTGTTGTGGCTGCACACAATGTACATAGACATAACTTGGATCACATAGTTCAAGTAATGACAAGTTCGTGGTTTGATGCGGTTGATAGCTTGCAGTTTTCTGGTATAATCAGCAACCCACCTTACATTCCATCAGATTTAATCTGTTCCTTACAGCAGGAGGTACGTGACCATGAACCAATTCTCGCTTTAGACGGTGGCTTTAAAGACGGTGCGAGGAGTTTGATTGAGATATGCGATGGTGCAGCGACACACCTTTTGAAGGGCGGTTTTTTTGCGCTTGAAACGCATGGCATTGAGCAGGCAGAATTAATAGAAACACTTCTTCGATCAATGAAGTGCTTCACAGAAATTCAAATACGTTCAGACTATGGCGGCGTCAAGAGATTTGTCACTGCAACGAAATGTTCAGACTAAGTTCGAACGATATTTAAAATGTAGCTATTCAATTGTCGTACTTAGTGCTAACATCAGCTAGTGAAGGCTAGATACCAGTAGGTTAAATCCTTCAATCATATTGTTCACCGCGCACCGGGCTCTTGACTTTTAAAGACTGAGCCGCTAGTCTCGAAGAACGTGATGATTTCATCGATTGCACATTTGGTGCTTTGACCAAGTGAATTTGCTCTTCTAGCGCCTTTTTATCTTCTCTCCGTTTCGAATCTTCGACGCCCTTCATTCTGTTCTCGTAAAATCTTTCCCCACGGCGAACTCGTATACGCTCAAGTGATTTCATAGCTCTGAGCGTTGCCAGTGTGACCTCTCGATTGTACTTTGTAGGACAATTTCTGCGTCGCTCGAAATTGAATGTCGCGTCTGCTGTCAATTCTTTGCCATGCAACACTCTATATGCTTTTGTCCATTTCACTTTACGGGGATTCCTCTTCATTTTGAAGTTCTTATGACACTTTGACCTACAAAAGCGGAAAATCTTTGAATCATTTCTCACAAAACATACTCCATGTCCAGGATAAATCGTCGAGCTGCAAAACCAGCACTTTTCGAGACGCATGGTTGCGACCCTGTTGGAAACTTTGCCGCCCGTTTTCTCTCCGCCGCCTTCGGTAAAAACAAGGTGCTTTTTCGCTTCGACCTACCAAAACTTGCGTGCCTCGTGCTACAGCCTTTACGCACTTTCTACCTATCTATTCAATTTAATTGTGTGGCCGCGCTTTAATAAACGACATATTTAAAATGTAGCACTCTTGTGCCATCACAATAAGAGTCCTTTATGCTGATATTGTTCGTATGTGTCTACTGCTCTGTTTTCTAGTTTTTTACGGTACATATTTCCGACAATGTTGAAAATTCTACACATGCAAAAAGTAATTTAAAACCCCAGTTCTGCTTTTGAGCAAGGGTCTACTTTTAGCCTATTTCCCTAAGCGTCGCCTGAAATTCCGATTTCTTGAGTTATAATTGGTTGCGAGTGGGTCAAGTGGGAAAAAAGTGCGCCAATTTGCGGGAATTCAAAAATCGTGTTTACAGCTACCTCTCAAATACGTGCGCACGTCGACGCCGCGTGTGCACGCGTCGCCAGCGCCGTACGAGGTCGAAAATAAATATAATAACGCACCCATGGACGTTTCAAACGCGCCGAATAGTGCGCGCGCGTCGCCGACATGGTGTGAAATGTCCATTTTGGCGCGTCGCACATCTCGACCCGTAGACGCGTGGTCGCCGCGATTTGCGTCGCAGGACGACGTAGAGGCATTCATAATACTTGTATCTACATCTTCTTCAGTGCATGTACTGTGTTTTACGCCCGCACGGCGACGATAGAGGCTGGTGAACTTCGAGGGACTCAACGACCAATTATGAACAGAACGTTGAGATGTCGATCCAAGTTACCGTTCATAATTGGTCGTTGAGTCCCTGGAAGTAGAACTATTTCAGAGCTGTTCTATGTTTTACGCCCGCATCCGTTATTCGATAATTGTATTTTACCCCCGTAAAGCATTAGATAGACTATAATATGCGGCCGTGTTTTGGCGTCCTCGACTGCAAATGAACACGGGGGAAGTCGACAAGTGGAGCGCCAAGTCTGAAGAACGCGTCAATACGCGCCCGGTAAAGGCTCAGATATCGCACGGTGCGAGATCACGTACAACTCATTAACCCTAAGCGAAGAAGCGGAGTAGGCCAGTCGCGTTCAAGGCATTTGAACAGATGGCTGGAGCTCAGTTGCACGGATATTCCGGCGCTGTTTCGTGCCTGATATTATCTTGTAGGTTAAGCCAACATATACCATTCTCAAAATTCTGAAAACCATTTAGGTCTAGGTGCGGCATACGGCACTGCACAAGCTGGTCTAGGATTATGTAGAGCAGGTTGTGCAGACTCTAGTGTGACCATCAAGGGAATCATACCAGTCGCTATGGCAGGTGTACGTGCTATTTATGGACTAGTTCTTTCGATTATAATCCTCAGCGCAATTCGTGGTCGTGATTACTCCGAGTACAACGGTTTCGCCCACCTGAGTGCAGGAGTGAGCTGTGGAGTTGCACAGTTTGTTAGTGGGATAACGGTAGGTGTTATTGGTGAAAGTTCAACCCAGGCAATACTTTCGCGAGGAATGTTATTTTCTTCCTCTGTGTTGATTTTAATTTTCTCGGAGGCTCTAGCGCTGTATGGTTTGATATGTGGCATGATAATGGCTCAGCAAGGACAGCGCAACTCGAATTAGGAAATCAAACTACAGTTGGCTTAAAAGCATCACGACATCGATTTTCACGAATCAATCAGGGTGCGTTGCATTAGTGACATAGACATATATAGTATCACGCAAGATTCATTTCATTCAAACGCAGTAGTCCTCTTGTCCCAATTTGAAAACCTTCCAACGGCAGCCCAGTCGAAGAAGCTGTGGAGTCCACCTCATGAGCAGGGGCGTGGCTACTAGACTTAGAGCAGTCGTTCCCAGCAGTAGAAGGTACAACTTTCTTTCAATTAGTCCAATATTAGATGCTCTCGATAGAAGCACGAACGAAAACTCGCCAACCTGAGCTAATGAAAGCCCAACAGCAGTACTCACCAACGAACTATACCCAAACGATCTCACGACAATACCGATGAGTACCGTCTTGAGCGTTACCACTATTAGAAGAGAAACTAATAGTACATCAAAATGAATCCATAAAAAGAACGGATTCATGATCAGACCAATTGAGACCATGAAAAGTGCCGCAAAAATATTCCGAATCTGTTCAAGATTCTGCATGGTCTTTTCTGCATATGGTGACATAGATATCATTACTCCAGCGGCAAATGCACCGAACTCGAAAGAAAGACCCAACGTATCGCTACATACGGCCACCATGAGGCAGAAAGCCACGGTAATGGTCTGAAATAGCTCTGCATCTTGTTGAGAAGCAAATCGGAAAACTTGTACAACGAGACTTCGACTGAGTAACAGGCAGCATCCAAGGAATACCGCCATCTTGAAAGATATTCCGAGCAGGATGAAACTGCCATGTCTTAGGTCATTACTTCCTGCGAGAACAGGTATGAGCGCGAATAGTAGGCCAATACAGCAGTCTTGCAGGATCAAAGTTCCGATCGTTATTTGTCCTTGCAAAGTATCAAGTGCACCAGTTTCAAGTATACACTTCCCCGCGATCGCTGTTGAACTCATAGACAGTAATGCACCAACAAACACTCCCTCCTTTATACCCGCGCCTGTCACATCGCTTGCCACCCCACACAGCATCATCATCAGTAATATCTGAATCGCCCCGCCTAACACTGCAACTCCTCTGACTTGCCGAAGCTTTGAAGGGCTGAACTCTAGACCAAGACCAAATAATAAGAAAATCACACCGAATTGGGCCAGAGTTTCCACTTGAACTAGCTCCACGATCAAACCCAATCCGCCCGGGCCGACAACTGATCCAGCAAGAAGGTATCCAGTAATTAAAGGCTGCCCAAGAAAGCAGGACATAGTGGAGCCAATCGCCGCAGAACAAAAGAGAACGACGATATCACTAATCAATTGCATATCTTGCTGCAATTCCATAGTTCCGCGCTTGGGGTTAGAGATCACGAACTCGTTGTCCGAGGAGTCTATCAACCGCTCAACGTCCTCCAGCTCCCCTTTCCCAGATCTCATAGCTCTGTCTATGCCTCGTGAGACATCGCGAATTTGATGAATAATGGAATCTGGCTCGTGAGATTCGGCACCGGGATAATTAGTTCGTTGATTCGCTGGCTTTGACAACGAACCACGTTCTATGCCTAGCGTCACCTCAGCTGCGTAATCCTTGTCTTTTTCCCTTTCAAGTTCAGAGCTAATTTCATGACCTCTAGTGACTCTCGCCACAGTTTCCAACGTACCACCGCCACTTCTAACGGCACTATCAAAACTCCTCCCTGCGCCCTCTGATACGACGCCTTTGACAGTTTCGTTTTCATCAAATTCTTTTACTAGTACCTTGTGTAGCTGACCTGCGATCGTTGTTTCAAAGTGCCTGTCCACTGTCGCAAACTCATCGCTATCGGAGAACTGTCCTACTTCGTTCTGGATTTTTGATCGGGAGATCACGTCACTCGATCTAGTTCCGTCCGCCGTCGATAGTGCAACATCTTCTTTCATAGACTGTTCAGCGACGTCTGAGAAGGTTGCCTGAGACGATCGAAACAAAGCGGCCCACAAGATTAAAGTAAAGTAAAAAGAGCGAGACGTGAACATGTAAGCTGATCTTCGTCCATCAAATTAAGAATTAATTTTCGCCTGTGGTTCAAGGAGTGCACAAATCTGAGGGGGCTCTGAACGTTGAGTTTAGTAGAAGCCCAGCACGTGCTGGTGCTGGACTCAAGTGGATGTCTGGGGTCGCGTGCAACGAAGAGAAGCGTGGTATCGTAGAGATTCTGGGAATGAAAGTTGAGATATGAACATTAGCCTTGTTTACATGACGAGTGTATAATGAACCAATAGCTGAGTTTCAGATCGTTATTCAAGTGACTGCACCATAGAGACGCGACAGTTCGCCGTGCGAAAAAGACAGGCACTCCTGACGAACGCCCTATGCTTCAAAAGGTGCGAAAATGACGCAAGAGTTGTGCCCCCCGAATCCGAAAGAATTACTAATCGCGGCGGTAACCTTGTGCGCTTTTTTCTCGTTTGCGCACGTGTCAATTCCTTCAACGATGGGTTCTAAATCATTTTGATTCAAGGTTGGGTGCACCATGCCAGTCTTGATCGCCATGATACAGGCGACTGCTTCCATGCCACCCGCAGCACCGAGGCAGTGACCAATCATGGACTTGGTGGCATTCATTTTAACATTCGCCACATCTTTGAAAACCTTGCGAACAGCATTGACTTCTGCGACGTCTCCAACCAAGGTGGACGTTGCGTGGGCATTGATATAATTGATATCGTTCACAGTTATACCTGCATCCTTGATAGAGAGCTCAATACACGTA
>Ga0181596_10003788_pt1 | contig 13941 bp, 15 predicted proteins | sample 041ome_6_FD_148655 | JGI IMG/M metagenome (GOLD analysis project Ga0181596, IMG submission 148655) | Coastal salt marsh microbial communities from the Groves Creek Marsh, Skidaway Island, Georgia - 041402US metaG (spades assembly) | ecosystem: Environmental > Aquatic > Marine > Intertidal zone... | reverse complement strand
AATGAAGTACCTTAAAGGAACTAAAATGGCTTTTGCTGGTTTACGAAAAGACAGCGATAGAGCTAACGTAATTGCTTACTTAAACAGCCTAAGCGATAGTCCTGCACCTTTAAAATAATACATAAAATAAATATTTATTGTATAGTTTCATTAATTATTTAATGACTATTTTAAATATTAAACCTCTTCTAACAAAACAATCCTTGCATATGAGCTTGTTAGGATTCTCAGCAGGATTACCATTGCTTCTAATTTTTTCTACTCTATCCGTTTGGCTTGTCAAAGCTGGTGTAGAAAGAAGTACAGTTACTTTATTTAGCTGGGCTGGTTTTGCTTATTCATTTAAATTTATTTGGACACCTTTAATTGATCAATACAAACTTCCGTTCCTTTCTAAAATAGGTCACCGAAAAAGCTGGTTGCTCATTTCACAAATATTAATAATTATTTTTTTAATTTTCACATCACTTACCGATCCATCTAAAAATTTATATTATACTGCAATTGGAATTGTTTGCATCGCATTCGCAAGTGCTACTCAAGATATTGTAATTGATGCTTACCGTATTGAATCGGCATCTATTAAAAACCAAGGAGCTTTATCATCGATGTATTTGGCTGGTTATCGTGTTGCCATGATTACTTCTGGGGCTGGTAGTCTTTGGTTAGCGTCCTACTTTGGTGCAGAACAATATAATGTTGATACATGGAAAAATGTATATCAAATCATGTCATGCCTGATGCTAATTGGTGTTTGTGCAACTTTATTTGCGAATGAACCTATTAAAAAAAACAAAGATCAGCATTCCTCTTTTCAGTTTAATTTCTTAATTGCTTTAATCATATCGGTAATAGCATTTTTTCTTTCTCTTACTTATTTTCCCACAATTTTTGTTCAAAAAAGCTTATTATTAAATACTTTAGGATCAACTATTCAAATTATATTATCTTTTGGTTTATCCATTCTTGTTTTAAATTTTTTTACTAAAATTAAATTTATCTCCTACGATAAATTTTCTATTGCTTACATTTTGCCCATTAAAGATTTTTTTTATCGTTATAAAAAAGTTGCTATTTTTATTTTACTTTTGATTGGTCTTTATAGAATTGCAGATATTGTAATGGGAGTAATGGCTAATATTTTTTATTTAGAAAAAGGATATCGAATAGAAGAAATTGCCACGTATTCAAAATTTTTTGGTTTATTTGCAACTATTCTTGGTGGATTCATTGGTGGACTTTATTCCGTACACAAAGGAGTGATACCGAGTTTGATAGTCGGAGCGATTATAGCAGCGGGTAGTAATATTTTGTTTGCTTGGCTTGCAATTAGTGAAACTAATATTACATTTTTAATTGCTGTCATAACATTTGATAATATTGCTAGTGGCTTTGCTGGAGCATCATTTATCGTGTACCTATCTTCCCTTACCTCCATTAAATTTACTGCAACTCAATATGCTCTGTTTAGCTCAATAATGTTGTTTCTACCTAAATTAATTGCTGGATACGCTGGTAGCATGGTTGATATGATTGGTTATCCTTTTTTCTTTATTCTAACAGCTATTTTGGGAGTGCCAGTAATATTTTTAATATTTTTTATAAAAAACATTTCTTTAAAAAAAAATAATTAAAAATTTTACATCTCTTTCTCTTGATGATAATTGAAATATATGAAGAAAATATTTCCTGTTATCATTATGTTATTTGCTAGTTCGTCTTTTGCAGTTGCAGATAAACATGAAGCAAAATTTATCACTAAAAAAGAATTCATTGAAAGAAATTTGAAACAACTTGAGCAACGGTTTGATCAAATTGATACTAACAAAGATGGAAAAATGACAGCAGAAGAAGAAAAGGCTTTTGTTGCAAAAGTAAAAAAAGCAAGAGCAGAACGTCAAGCCTTACTCAAACTCATGGATGAAAACAAAGATGGAAAGATTACGCCTGAGGAAGAAAAAAAGCTTTTAATGGCAATGGATAGTAACAAAGATGGAGAAGTAACTCCTGCTGAACAAAAAGCCTACAGAGATAAGATTGCTAAGAAAAAATAAATTAAACTATATTTTTTACTAAAATCACCAAGCCCATTAATAAAAGCATATAATTAAATAACAGTTTAAATAAATTTTCACTTACTATTTTTCGTAAAAATCTTCCTACAAAAAGTCCAATGAGAATAGGGATGCAAGCAAGAGAGGAAAATAATAAAGCTTTTTCATTCATCATATCAAAACTTGCAAATAATGTTAATTGCACCAAAGAATATAAGAAAAAAGTTAAGCCCATAAATTGAATTAGCTTATCCTTTTCAAATTGAAGCGACTGAATTAAAAAAATCATTGGCATTGTATAAATACTAGATACTCCTGTTGCCAAACCATTTAAGGATCCAACCAGAGCCTGCGTCCAGAAACCATTATAGTCTTTTAGTGTAATGATTTTTTTAGCTGCAACTAATAAAGAATTACTAATTAGTAAAATAGCTAAAATTAATAAAATAATCTTAGAATCTAAAATGGTTAATAAAAAAAAACCAGGAACAATTAATATAATTGAACTAATTAAAAAATATTTTGTTTGTCTTGCAATAGCGAATAAATTTTTTCCATCCATTAATTGGATAAAATTTGAAAAAATGATGGGTATTAAAATAAAAGAGATCGAGTCTTTTATATCAAAAATAAATGATAATAATACCAGCGTAATAGTTGGCAAACCAACTCCAATGGTTCCTTTAACGACACCCCCTATAAAAAAAATAAATAAAACTATAAAAAAGGTAAAATTAAAACCGATAATATCCATGTCAAAAAAATCAAATTATAGCTAATCTTTTAAGGACATGCTCCAAAAATCAGACTCTAATTCAGTGGCCTTTTTAAATATTTTTTTTAGTTTTTTGAGTTTATTTTTTTTATTTTTAATTTTGCTGAATAAACTATCTAAATATAAAATATTTTCTTTGGCAACATCCTGATATTCTTTGGAAGCATAAGTATCAATCCATGAATTATAAGAATTTTTATGTAATTTTTTTTTCTTAAGTTCATACCCTATCTCCCCATAACCGATAATGCAGGGACTTAAAGCAGTAAATAAATCTAGAATATCTCCTTTGTTTCCAACTGCCATAACATAATTGGTATATTTTTTAGTTTCAATTAATTCAGGTGTTTTCAGAAGCGTTTTTTGTGAAATTTTCCATTTTTTACAATAGAGGACATGAAGCTTCAGTTCATTTTTAATTGCAAATATAAAATCGATACAACGCATTAAATCGCTATTGTTTTGAGATTTTACACAACCCAAAGCTAATATTTTGATAAATTTAATTAAGAAAAAATAATCTTGTATTAAATATTTTTTAAAAGCTTTTAATGGCAATGTGTTATTTGCTAAAGAAACTAAAAATTGATGCTTTGTGTAATTACTCCACTCTTTAGGGCAATTTTTTTTTAGCAAACAAAATAAGCTTTTGCTATCGTAGATGCTCATTTACTTAATATCTAAAATAATTTGTTTTATTCTTACAAAGCTAAATTGGATACTTGGTTTGCGTAAAATTAAAGTTGTTATTATTGGCAAAATAGTTGCAACAACAAAAGACCAAAATAATAATGCAGTTGAGATCCAAGATGGAAACAAAGATGCATCGAATAAAACTCCAATTAAAATACTTTTTTCGAACGTTAAATTAGGAAAAAATAATAAACCACCAACTAATCCTGCAATAACAGATAATAAGGCGATTTTACCATTGATATCCTGTTTAAACATTCCATAAAAAACCGGAAACGCAGCTGCGCAGCATAATAAATCCGCTAATAAAAACATATACAAAACACTCAATCCTTTGGAAGCTATAAAAAAAACAAGAACCGAAAGTATAATGATAAATAATTTGGAAAAATTCAAATAATTCAATTTAGATCCGGAGTTAAATATTTTTTTTCCATCAATAATAATTAAGCTTGAAATGGCATTAATTAATGTATCCATGCTACTAATGACCAATGTTAAAGCTAAAATTAAAATAGCAATAGCAAACATCATCCCACCACTAGATAACAATAATGAAAAAATAATTGTACTTGGATCTTTTGCTTGATCTAACGATACAGCAACAATTCCGCAGAAACCAAGAAGCAAAATAACCGGTAAAACAATAAAAAAAGAGTTTTTAAAACCTTTTTCTACATCATCCATTGATTTAGCAGCAAACACTCTTTGCCATACCCCTTGATCAAATAAATTGGTAGCAAAAACAGCAATGAAAAAAGTTATTCCAGCTGTGTATCCGTAAAAATACTTTGGATCAACTAATGTGCTGGCTTTTGATGTTATTAAATTAACATTAATATTTATATTTCCTGACAAAAATAAATAGTAAAAAATCAAAATTAAAAAAACTGAAATAATAATAAATTGAAATTTATCTGTTAGAATAGAAATTCTTAACCCACCTTTTAAAGTATAAATTAAAGTGGATACTAAAATAATAAGAGAAGTTTTCCATAAATCTGTTCCAGAAATTAATTGAACTACTTTTGCAATTGCCGTTACTTCAGCGCACAAATAAATAAACATGTAAAAAAGGGATAGTAATAAAATGACTTGCAACATAGTTTTGCCATAGCGAGCAAATACAAACTGCGTTAAGCTATTGCCTTGAGGCATAATAGATCTCAATCTTTTGCCTAAAATATTCATGGCAAGATATGGACATGCTTGACCAAAAGCATAACCTACTACTGCTCCTATCCCGCCCCATGTTGCTGCTTCTGAAGGCCCTATTAAAATCCATACGCCAAAACAAGAGGCAACAATCGATGCTGTTAAAGACTTAGATCGAATGGAGCGGCCTGCATTTAAATATGAAGAAATTGATTTTTCATTCTTAGAAAATACTAAGCCAAAAATTACAAAAAACAGACAAATACCTAATAAAATAAAATTATATAAATCAAAAATCACTAGTCCTCCCCATTTAAAAATTTTTACTTAGGCTAATTATATTGAATGTTTCATCTGCGGTTGCACCCACATTATCAGTCATTATTCTTGATATTGATAAATCAAATAATGAAAAGCTTTTAGAAATTTCAAATGTTTTAACTTTATTGATTGCGTCCCAATCACCGTAAGAGGTAAAAAAATTAAATAATTTAAAATCATAAGCAATATTAAACTCTTTATAATCACTACCTACTGCATTGCCGGTATCTTCTATTGCCAGATAATATCCAAAACTAAAAGGTTTCATTTGCGGCTGATAATTAATTTTAAAATTATATTCTGCAGCATTTAAAGACTGTCTCTCACCAGGATATCTTGCCTCTAAATAAGAAATATCAAAATTAAAATCTTTTACGGATTGATGTATACCAAAATAGATATCTATTTCTTCAGTTGCAGTTGCCTGATTTACTTCAGCTGCCCAGGTTCCAATGTAAACACCCATTGGCAAAGATAGATCGGCACCAACATAGGCCGTGCTTCTATCTTTATTCTGGTCTAAACCCCTATAAACATATCTGCTCATATAGCCCCCGTTAAAACTAAGTTCCATATCCTCAGACAGCTTGATGGGCTTAGCCAAAGCAGACTCCACATGGCTAAAAAAGATTAAAAAAGATAATAAAATATTGATTGATTTTGTTTTCATTGTTCTCCCTACGTTGTAATTAAACATCAGGTTCTAAGAGTATAATCTCAGCGTTACCGCACCCCCGAACTGAAACTGTTAAATACTATTTCACAATGGAGCACAAGTATAATTTTAAATACAATTGATTATTTTATTTTAATCTTTATCTTCATTGATCATGATCGTTGAGTGCAAATGCCAAAAATATAAATTTGATATTCCTAATCTAGAAATACCAGAAGAAGGGAGGATGGTGCGATGTGGATTTTGTGATGAAGAATGGCTTTATCAAAACATGGAACCACTAAAAGATTTAAATCCTTCGGAAGAAATTTTAATACCTAAAGAAAAGAAAAAAAATTCAGTTAAAAAAAAAAATTACACAACGCTTTTAAGTTTTATTTTTTTTATCATTATTTTATTAATAAGTATTTATTCCAATAAAGAACTTGTCTTGCAAAAATTTCCATTCTTTTTTGGTTTTTTTGAAGCTAGCGATATATTGAAAGAAATAATTAGTCAGAATGTTAATTGGCTAATTGAAACAATTAAAAATTGAATTGATCCAAAAAGCTAAAGAAATACTTTTTACTCCTTTTATTAGTATCGCAAAAGAGTTTAGGTGGAGCTACCTACCACCGCTAATGGTTTATCTTGCCGCTGGTATATCTGGATTGACAGGAATAGTTGGCATTTTTTTCGTTAAAGACTATCTCAACTTATCTGCCGCTTTTTTGGCGGGTCTTGGTTTTTGGACAGGAATTCCTTGGGCACTTAAAATGCCGCTTGGTCATCTAGTAGATTTAATTTGGAATAAAAAAAATTATTTAGTTGTTGTAGGTGCTGCTTTAATTAGTTTAAGTTTATTGATTATGTATGGACTTATTGTTCATACAAAATATATGGCAACTTTTGTTTCTGTTGAAACATGGTTTGTTATTAGTTCAATTCTTGCTCCAGTCGGTTATGTCATTCAAGATGTTGTGGCTGATGCAATGACTGTTGAAGCTATCCCAATTAAAAACGCAGACGGCCAGGTATTTTCTCCTCAAATAATAAAAAGTATGCACACTACAATGCAAACTTTAGGAAGATTTTCAATTATTGGTGGTACAGTTTTGGTATCTCTTGCAAATGTAATTATGTTTTCAAATATTGCGAATTTAAGTGAAGCTGAAAAAATTACTATTTATGGAAATATTTATTTATATGCGCTTATCATACCCTTTATTTCCTTGTCGGGAATTATGCTGGCAAGTTATTTAAAAAATTCCAATAATTTCTCAGCTAACAATAAAACTGTTATAACTAAACCTAATTGGTGGATCCTGGGCGGAAGTTTAATTTTCGTTATTTTTACGGTTGGAATAGGAACTTCCAAAATTAAGTTTGCACAAGAAATTATCTTCTTTGGATCGATGACAATCATTATTTTTTTAATGAAAAATTTAATTAAAGAAATGCCTTTGCAGATGAAAAATACAGTTATTGGGACTGCAATTGCAATTTTTGCTTTTAGAGCAGTGCCAAATATTGGGCCAGGCAACGGCTGGTTTGAAATTGATATTTTAGGTTTTGATCAACAATTTTTATCATTATTAGCCTTAATTAGTGCTCTTTTAACATTACTAGGAATCCTTTTCTTTAGAGAGTTTATGGCAAAAAATTCAATTTCAAAAATTATTATTGTTCTTTCTGTAGCCGGATCAGTTTTGCTTTTGCCAAGTATTGGAATGTATTACGGCATACATCATTGGACCGCATCTGCTACCAATGGAATAGTTGATGCAAAGTTTATAGCTATCATTAATACCGCTGTTGAATCTCCATTGGGGCAAGTATCTATGATCCCTCTATTAGCTTGGATAGCAAAAAATGCACCATCCCATTTAAAAGCAACTTTTTTTGCTGTATTTGCATCATTCACAAACTTAGCGTTATCAGCGAGTTCCTTACTAACCAAATATCTTAATGAAATTTTTATTATTACAAGAGAAGTTAAGGATAAAATATCCAATATGATTGTAACTAAACAAGATTATTCGGAACTTGGAATATTAATGATTGTTGTTATGATCATAACTTTAATTATGCCATTATTTACTGTGTTCATAATTCAAAGAAGCAAATTAAAAACAAATGAATAAAATCTTTACCTGCAATCAACCAGTAATAAATATTTATAGAAAACCTGATATAAAATCAGAAGTTATTTCGCAAATACTTTATGGTGAAAAATTTTATGCGAAAAATAAAATAAAGAATTTCTTACAAGGATACTCTGTCCATGATCGTTATCAAGGATATGCCAAGTTTAATTTTTTTACTATTTCTAATAAAAAAAAAACTCATAAAATTAAATCTAAAGAAGCATTCTTGTATTTTAAACCAAATATAAAAAGTAAAACTTCAAAAAAACTATTATTTAATTCAAAAATTACTCTTACCCAACAACAGGGTAAATTTATTAAAGAAGATAAATACTGGATACAAAAAAAAGATATTGAACAAATTAAAAATAGTTTTAATTTTTTAAAAAATTATAAGCATTTTTTACATACCAAATATCTTTGGGGAGGAAACTCAGTAAAGGGTATTGACTGCTCTGGTCTTGTGCAAGAATTAATGAAAAGTGCTAATCTAAGATGTCCAAGAGACAGCAAAGATCAGCAAAAATTCTTTAAAAAAAAAGTATCAATTCATAACATCCAAAAAGGTGATTTACTATTTTGGAAAGGACATGTTGCTATTGCAATCAGTAAAACAAAATTAATTCATGCTTTTGGTCCTAAAAAGAAAGTCCTTATAATGCCAATTCTAAAAACAATAAATACAATTAAAGAAAACTCTGACTTAAAACTTTTGTCAATTAAAAGACCATAGCTAGAAAATTGATTTCAAAAAAAATTATCATTTCAGGTAAAGTACAAGGTGTTGGATATCGTTATTGGCTACAAAAAATCTGTAATCAAAATGAGGTTTTTGGCTGGGTAAAGAATTTACAAGATGGAAATGTTGAAGCTTTTTTTTACCATATAACTGATGAGGTATTTAAAGATATCATTAGCAAATGTTTTTTAGGTCCCACATCTGCAGAAGTAACAAATATTTATATAGAAAATTCGGATGAGATTTTTGAAAAAAAAGATTTTTTAATAAAAAAAAATTAATACAAAATTAAAATAAGAAAAAAGAACCAAGTTCACCTAAAAGTAGAACATTTTTTCTATTGATTCGGTCACATTTTATGCCTAGTTTGTTCTAAGCTCATTCCTAAATATAGTGGGTCAAAAAAAATAATACCATAAATGATGAATCAACAAATTATCTCTGTCCTTGGTCCCACCAACACTGGAAAAACTCATTTGGCAGTCGAACGGATGCTTGAATTTGAAACCGGAGTTATAGGATTTCCTTTAAGACTACTGGCAAGAGAAGTGTACGACAAATTAGTAGAAAAACTTGGCGCTGGTCGAGTTGCATTAATAACGGGAGAAGAAAAAATTATTCCTCCTACTGCAAATTATTATTTGTGTACAGTTGAGTCCATGCCTCTTGATATTAATTTTGAATTTATTGCAATTGATGAGATTCAAATGTGCGCGGATCCTGAGCGCGGACATATTTTTACCGATCGTCTACTAAATTATCGAGGTGATAAACTTACAATGTTTTTAGGAGCAGACACGATGAAAAGTATTATTTCTGAACTAGTTCCTAGTTGTGAATTTATTTATAGAGATAGACTATCAAAATTGACTTACACGGGTCATAAAAAAATTTCTAGAATTCAGCCACGTAGTGCCATTGTCGCTTTTTCTGTTGATGAGGTTTATGCTTTAGCAGAATTTATTCGAAGACAGAGAGGTGGTGCTGCAATCGTAATGGGATCACTTAGTCCCAAAACTAGAAATGCACAAGTTGGATTGTATCAATCTGGTGATGTTGATTTTTTAGTAGCAACCGATGCCATCGGCATGGGTATTAATATGGATATTGATCATGTCAGTTTTAATAGTTTAAAAAAATTTGATGGAAAGCAAATGAGATACTTACGTAATACTGAGATTGGTCAAATTAGTGGTAGAGCCGGACGATATACTAATAATGGTACTTTTGGTGTTACCGGAAGTTGTGATACATTATCTAATGAGCAAATTGAAAAATTAGAAAATCATCAATTTGATAGTGTCATAAATATCTATTGGAGGAATTCTAGTTTAGATTTTTCTAATCAAAATAATTTTTTACAAAGTTTAAATCTAAAATCTCCACTATCAAACTTATTACGTAATAAAGATTTGATTGATGAAAATATTTTTAAATTTTTAACTTCAGAAAATTCAAATTTAAAGTTACAAAATAATCAATTCTCTATTTCAACTTTGTGGGAATGTTGTCAAATACCCGATTTTACAAAAAGTTCTTATAATGAACATACCGAGATCATAACAAAAGTATTTAATTTTTTAACATCGGATAAAGGAAAAATAACTAATGACTGGATGAAACGACAATTATCTGGACTCGATAATATTGAAGGCAACATCGATGCCATCGCTAACCGAATATCACATATAAGAACTTGGTCTTATGTATCTAACAAAAAAAATTGGGTAGAAAACAGTGATTATTGGGTGGCCAAAACTCAACATATAGAGGATAAATTATCAGATAAATTACATGAAGAACTATCCAAAAGCTTTGTAGACAAAAGAATAAGCATTCTTTCACGAGGCTTAAAACAAGACATTCAATTAGAGACGAAAATTTCAGATAACGATGAGATCATTATTGATGGACAGTTAGTGGGTAAAATAAATGGACTAAAGTTGTCCCTAGATTATGCCCAATCTGCATTACAAACTGATATACGATCAATTCAAAAAGCAGCAAGAAGTGGTGCTGCAATTGAATTAAAACAAAGAGCAAAAGAAATCATTGAAAATCCTGAATTTTTCAAACTTACCCATGATGGGAAAGTTTATTGGAAAGAAAGTTTGGTTGGAAAAATTTCGCCAGGGAAAAATTATTTAAGTCCAGAAGCTAAAATTTATTCAGATGAGAGTTTAGAAGTAAAAGATCAGCAACAAGTAACGAAGACTATGCAAGCATGGCTTGATAACCAAACCAAAACCTTACTAAGAGACTTGGTGGAGATTCAAAATCCAAAGACGGATAATCAGTTGATCAAAGGTTTGTGTTATCAACTATTTGAAAATAATGGAGTATTAAAAAGAGAAAATATTAACTCTCTAATTAAACAAATTAATAAAGAGGATAGATATATTTTACGAAAACTTGGAGTTAAAATTGGAAGATATCATGTTTATCAACCAAAAATGGTGAAACCTCATGCTGTTACTTATAAAACTATTTTGTGGAACTGCTTTGAAAATATAAAAGAAAATACCTACCCTACATTTGGGCTAAATTTTATTAAAAATTTTAAAAATAAAAATAATAAGTTTCTTTTAATATGTGGATTTGAAACCTTTGGTCCCTACATCGTCAGAATAGATATGTTAGAAAGATTATTTCTAAAAATTATAGCAATAAGTAAAAATGGATCATTTGAACTTAGTAGTGATATGCTAAATTTACTGGGGTGCTCTAAAGATGATTTTAATCATTTAATGATAAAAATGAACTATGTTACTAAAAATGAAAAAGATAAAAATATTTATCTCTATAAGCCAAAAAAAATTAATTTAAAAAAAATTAAGGAAAAAGAATTGAGCAATCCATTTATAAAACTAAAAGATCTAAAAATTATTTCATGATAAAATGGTTTCAACAAAAACCTGAAACTGAACAGGATACAATTACTACTGAAATTGCAATTGTATGTATATTGATTTATGCAGCAAAAATTGATGGTGAATACTCAGATAGTGAAAAAAAACTTATTAGACTATGTTTGCAAAATTGGTTAACAGAGCAAAATGATAGCTATTTTGATAAATTAATTAATAAATGTGAGACCATGGTTGATGATAGCTTGCAAATACTTCATTTTACTAAAAAAATAAAAGAACTAGAATACAGTGATAGGCTATCCATCATTCAGATGATTTTGGAGGTTATTTATTCAGATAAAAAAATACATGAATATGAAGATAATTTTATCAGAAGGTTAGCTGGATTAATTTATGTTGAAGATAAAGATATTGGAGATATAAAAATTTTATTAAAAAAAAGATTAAATTTATGACCTACGTAGTAAATGACAAATGTATCAAGTGTAAATTGACGGATTGTGTTGAAGTGTGCCCAGTTGATTGTTTTTATGAAGGAGAAAACATGCTTGTTATCAATCCTGATGAATGTATTGATTGTGGAGTCTGCGAACCTGAATGCCCAATCAATGCTATCGAACCAGATACAAACGATGGTGCTGAAAAATATGTACTGATTAATAAGAAATTATCTGAAAAGTGGCCTGTAATCACAAAAAAGAAAGATCCACTACCAGAATGGGAAAAGTTTAAAGATGAAGAAAATAAACTAGATAAATACTATAGTGAAAAAGCTGGATCTGGGGACAATAACTAATAATAACCTTGAAAAATTTATCATTATCCTATATCTCGTCCGTCTTACAAATTCTTCATGCCAAAAAAAATTAAAAAAAGCGTAAAATTAGTTGATAGAGTTAAAAATCTTTTAGGCAAAGATAAAGCAAAAACTACGAAAATTAAAAAGCCAACAACTAAAGTAAAAAAAATTACTAAAGCTAAAAAAAAAGAAACCAAAGTAGCTAAAAAAATAGTTAAACAAAAAATAATCAAAAAAACTACTAAAGAAAAAAAAATTAAAAAAACTGAAACAGTAGAACAATCAAAAACAGCAGAAGTTATTACGCCAGCTAAGGTAACACCAAGATCTGGTCGCGTGTATACGTCTTCTTCTCAAGATCCACTAGTTGAAATTAAAAAAATTAAAAAACAAGAAAATGAAAAAAGAATTTATAAAATTAAAGATTATGTAATTTATCCAAAACATGGAATTGGCCAGATCGTAGCTGTAGAAAAAGACACAATTGCAGGAATAGAAATTCATTTTTATAAAATTGAAATTACCAAAGACAAACTTGTATTAACTATTCCAACCAATCAACAAAATCATCTAAGACCTCTATCAAGCATTAACCAAATAAATAAAGCTATTTCGATTTTAAAAGGTAAAGCTAAAGTTAAAAGAACTATGTGGAGCAGAAGAGCACAAGAATATGAACAAAAAATTAATTCTGGCGAAATTTATCAGATTGCAGAAGTAGTAAGGGATTTAAATAAAAATACTGACATGCCAGTTGATCAATCATATAGCGAAAGACAACTTTTCGAAAAAGCATTTGAAAGATTATTGGGCGAAGTTACAGTAGTCTTAGGATCTACCGAAGAAGAGGCAAAAGAGAAATTGAACAAAGCCCTCGGTAAAAAAACAGAAGAAAATCTAGTCACATAAAAAAAACGCCCTCCAATTAGAGAGCGTTTTTTTTGAAAAAAAATTCTTAAAACTATCTTTTTCTTTTCTTAGCTTTAGCTTTCTTTTTCTTAGGTGCAGCTTTTTTCTTAGTAGCTTTTTTCTTAGTAGCTTTTTTCTTTGCTGCTTTTTTTCTTTTCTTAGCCATCTTTACTCTCCTTTTTAGTTTTGGAGTTTCACTTAAACAAAATTTAAGTGATTCGTTATTAATTCATATAAAAATAATTACTTAGCAATGTCAAATGATTAATAATTTGAAAAATTTTTCAAAATTTTTTTTTAAAATTTTATTTTTTTTTCAATTTAAAGTTTAAATTATAAATTCAGAAAAAGTATTGATTTTTAAGATTTATCAACGTTTATTTTGTTTTGTAAAAGCTATTTAGCACATCAAGATATTTTTGTTTCACTAAATATCTTTTTAGTTTCATAGTTGGAGTTAGTAAATTATTTTCAATCGTAAAGCCTTCATCTAACAAATAAAAGTTTTTAATTTTTTCTATTGCAGACAACTGTTGATTGATTTTATCAATGATGTTTGCAATCTCATCTCTATTGAATTTTTTTTCTTGATTAGGATAAATTAATGCAACTAAATAATTTTTGTTATCTCCATATACCATTGCCTGCTCGATAGATGGATCTAAGCACAATAAATTTTCAATTTTTGCTGGAGAAATATTATCTCCACCGGCATTAACAATAATATCTTTTTTTCTATCGGTAATTTTTAAATAACCATCATTATCTATTTCACCAATATCACCTGTATGAATCCAGTTGTTAATTAATACTTTTTCTGTAGC
>Ga0181596_10003783_pt1 | contig 13957 bp, 11 predicted proteins | sample 041ome_6_FD_148655 | JGI IMG/M metagenome (GOLD analysis project Ga0181596, IMG submission 148655) | Coastal salt marsh microbial communities from the Groves Creek Marsh, Skidaway Island, Georgia - 041402US metaG (spades assembly) | ecosystem: Environmental > Aquatic > Marine > Intertidal zone... | reverse complement strand
CAAACTCAAATGGACTGGTCTCCATGCGACAGCGAACTGTCCCACATCGTCCAGCCCTTAGGGCCACACAATCTATCCACCAACCAAATTGCCAAAGATCAAAACGATACGCTCTTCGCAGAAAATACTTAAACTTTTAAGAGACTGCGTTTCGCACATCGCGGAGGGTTATTGTACCGCGAGCAAACCGTTCGTCAACCAGCTTGGGCAGAAATTTTTTTAGCAATTTCGGGAACATCCCAAAATTCATCTGTGTCGGGCTTAATCCTGTGTATTCTGCACTCTTTTGACGTCGATCTCTCCCGCAGGCTTCCGGTATTTCCTAGAATAGAAAGGACTCTATATCTGCAACGGCGTACTTTGCGATTCCGTTGACTCGATACAATCGTAACACTCTACCTATTCTACAGTTACTCGATCAATAGATTTTTTGAGGTGCTCTCCTGTCAGATTCTGCCCGTAAAATATTAGTCACCGCTGCACTGCCGTACGCGAATGGCCACATTCATATCGGACACTTGGTCGAATACTTGCAGACCGACATTTGGGTCCGTTTTCAGAAGCTTCGCGGCCATGAGTGTCGTTTCTTCTGTGCTGATGACACCCACGGCACGGCGATTATGATCCGTGCGAAGAGTGAGGGACGCAGCGAAGAGGAATTGATCGCCGATATGCGGGAAGCTCATGTCCGCGATTTCACCGGATTCGGGATCGAGTTTGACAACTTCGGCAGCACGAACAGCGACGAAAACAAAGAGTTGTGCGGCGAAATCTGGCAATCAATCCGCGACGCGGGACTCGTCAAAGAGAAAGAGATTGAACAACTGTTCGATCCCGAAGAAGGGATTTTCCTAGCCGATCGTTTTGTTCGCGGGACTTGCCCACATTGCAAGCTCGAAAACCAGCCGGGAGACAATTGCGATAACGGCCACACATACACACCGACCGAGCTGATTGATCCGGTGAGTACCGTTTCCGGCGCGACTCCCGAACTCCGCAAGGCGACGCATCTGTTTATCGAGTTGGAACAATTGCATGAGTTCCTCGATGAATGGACGCAAAGCGGTCAGCACTTGCAGTCGGAAATTGCCAACTATCTCAAAGGGCATTTTCTGGGAGACGAACTGCGTGACTGGGACATCTCTCGCCCTGCTCCGTATTTCGGATTCGAGATTCCCGACTCTCCCGGCAACTACTGGTACGTCTGGTTTGATGCGCCGATCGGCTACATCGCCTCGACATGGGAGTGGTGCAAGAAGAATGGCCAAAGCCTCGACGACTGGTGGAAGAACCCGGACACGGAGATTCATCACTTCATTGGTAAGGACATCACCTATTTCCACACACTCTTTTGGCCCGGCATGCTGAAGACGGCCGGGTATCAGTTGCCTGAGAAGATTCACATTCACGGCTTTCTGAATGTGGACGGTGAGAAAATGGCCAAATCAAAAGGGACATTTATTCAAGCCTCCACGTATTTGAATCACCTCGACCCGAGTTTCCTGCGGTATTACTTTGCCAGCAAACTGGGACCCAAGGTTGACGACATCGATCTGAACCTGGACGACTTCCAGCAGAAGGTCAATTCGGATCTTGTCGGCAAGGTCGTGAACATTGCCAGCCGATGCGCCAAGTTCGTCGCCGATCAAAACCTGCCTGAGACCTATCCCGATGATGGTGGACTCTTTCAGCAAGGTGCCGACGCAGCCGAAGCGATTGCACAGTTTTACGAAGACTGTAATTACTCGGCAGCAATGAGAGAGATCATGCAACTCGCTGATCGAGCCAATCAGTACATCGAAAACAAAGAGCCGTGGACGCTGCGAAAAGATCCGGAGCGGGCAGAGGAACTGCGCGACATCTGTTCGGTGGGGTTGAATCTCTTTCGACAACTGATCGTGTTCCTTTCACCGGTATTACCCGACCTGAAGGCGAAGACAGATGCTTTATTGACTCAGCCGATAACTCACTGGGACGATTCCCAGACGCCATTGACCGGAACATCGGTCAACAAATTTGAACACATGCTACAACGTATTGACCCCAAGAAAGTGGACGCCATGACGGAAGAATCCAAAGAAGAACAGATCACCGAAGCACCAGCCTCAACCGACAAATGGAATGACGGCCCGGAAGCACTTGAAGCCGAGCCGTTGGCCGAGGAATGCACGATTGATGACTTCGTGAAAGTCGATCTGCGCATCGCTCGCATTGTGGAAGCCAACCACGTCCCCGATGCGAACAAGTTGCTGCAACTGACACTCAGCCTGGGTGGTGGCGTGACAAAGAACGTCTTCGCAGGAATCAAGAAAGCGTACGAGCCAGAAAACCTGGTCGGCAAGATGGTGGTCTGCGTGGCCAACTTAAAGCCTCGCCAGATGAAGTTTGGCTTGAGCGAAGGGATGGTTTGTGCGAGCGGACCGGGGGGAGCTGATGTGTTCCTGTTAAGCCCGGATGATGGTGCGGTGCCGGGACAACGCGTGCATTAGAGTAGGATTTAGGGGTTAGTAAATAGGAGTTAGTTAGACTTCGTTTTTGGTGCGCGGAGTGGTTTTCCGAACGGATTGCGGATACGGAAGCCGAAGTCGAGCAGGTCTTGCCCGATTCGCAAATCATCATAACTCACCTCCGTCCCCCCATCGTCAATCTCGTTCTCAAACCGGCTGTAGACTACGGCATCGTCTCCATTCCGTCGATATTGGAGTGGTGCCGGTGTGGGTGAATAGAGATCATCGGGGATTTCGTCGAGATATTCGGGGACAAGTTCATTCGCGTCGGCGGGAAACTCGCCGTGATCTCGGAAGTAGGATTGCGAAGCCAGCGCGACAAGTAGGCAGCGATAGCGAATTGCTTCCCGATCAGTCGCGTTCAGAAACTGACTCGTTGCGGGCAACAAGAGTTTAGCCAAAATTGATCGATCCAATGCGGATTCAAATTCCTGGGCATCCCAGTGGTACTCACCGAGATTGAATCCTCGCGGATCATCGTACGCAGTATATCTTGGGCGTTTTTCGGGCCGCTTGTTTCGATCTTCATCACAAAACATCAACTGATTGTGAAAACAAATACGCGACAGCCGCTGAGAGAGTTCTGGTTCTCCCGTGAAATACATGAGAGCGGGAGGAACCGGAATCCACTCTTCATTAGGACTCAATCCTTGCATGAAGTTGTCCAAGGTCTGATGAAATGACAGGTATTCAATCTGTAGAGTCGTCGAGGCCTGTTCGGTCAACTCACAGGCTGATTGCAGGTCCTCTATGCTTTCCTGCAAGTCATCTGCATTCAGTCGAGGATCCATCGACCAACCTTCCAAATTGTGGGCGCTGACTGCAAAAAGCGCCGCCCCGATAATACGTTCAATGATTCCGCCATGAGCGCCTACATGCCGACTGGCACGAAACGACGCTCGATACCATTCCCACGCTTCATCAGGCTTCCCTTCTGCTTCGAGTTGATGGCAGAGCAGCACCACAGTTCGATAAAATTCACGCATTTCTTAGACAGGATCGAGATCTATCTCCAGGTGATAATCTTTAGCCGGGATGAAGAGTGCAAGGTCTTTTTCGGTGCCTGTTCTCCAGGCCTGTAAAGCGGCTTCGTTGTCATGCAGAAATTGACGCACCTCGTCATTCGCAAGATGCCAGCCTTCCTCATAAATTCGATCACGTAATTCTTCTACTTCATCAGTCGGCTGCGTGTAAAGCGAAATGGCTTTGCGATAATCTGTGAACGCATTGTCCGAAGCGGGTACTGAATAATTCAACAGCGGCTCTCGGTCAAACGGCTCAGGAAAATCGGGGACGCCGCGGAGCTTCCAACCACGGTAGATCACTGGAGAAAGCAGGAAGAAGACAAAGACCAACAGCACCAATGCCCGCCAGCCGAGCCAACGGTTTAAGAATGATTTCTTCGTGTGCTGTAACTGTTTATCGTCGAATTCGCCGGGCATAGATACTCCCAATACTTCGGACAATGATGAGTACGCATACAGCACAATTTTGGATCAAAAGAAATTGAAGACTCTGAAAGCATTTTGTGTACGGATCAACGGAGGGCAGAGTCTATGATGGAGAGTCAATCAACTTGCACGCAGATGAATCACCCAGACACAGGCCGTCACCATGGACACGTTTCAAACCTACAATATGCTGGCTGCGATCCCGGAGTTTCTTGTCTGGTTTGGAGGTGGCTTGATCTGCTTGTATTGGTCGAGCAGGAAGCCGGCCACGGCGGTATTGATCGGGCTGGCGATGTTGTTGGCGGGCGGGCGTCGCGCGGCGATCTTGTTTGCCCCGGAGATCAGCCTCTATCTGGAAGCGTTTCCGTTTTCTGCCGAACAACGGATGCTGACTCTGTATCTGTTATTCGCGATCCCGAATGCTGTTGCTTGGGGAGCGATTTTGACAGCAGTTGCCCGAGAATTAAAACAACAAAAAGCAGGCCCGCCGGACAGTCTGTGAGAAAGCACTTTCGGGCGCGAAAAGGCTCTCTCTCAGACTGTTGACCCGAGCGAGAATGGGGGACAGCGATGCATTCAATCGATCATCGCTGTCATCGTTTTATCGGAAAGCTCAAACGTCTCGAGGTAAGTCCAGATCCGGTCGGGTATCTCTTTTGTGAAATGCTTATAGGTGAAGAAAGTAATTTCGTACAACGTACCGTCACGATCAACAATGACATGTGCTTCGTGGCGAGTTGGCTCCAGCGGGGTCGTTTTGACGTGGAGAATTTTGACACAAGCATGGGTGTCTTGAAACAGATTCGTTCGTGGGAGTGGTTGTTGATGCCGAAAAGGATCGTTCACAGCAGTCACCACAAAACGACTTTTGAGGATCTCATTTCCGGGAGCAATCAGTTCCACGGAATCTTCAGAGATTTTGGCGAACCAACCTGATGGAGCAACCATCGAGATGCCATTGAATGCTCGAATCCGATTTTCTTCTTTGGGAAGAGTTGTTGGCCAGTCACTCTCAATTTCTTCGAGCGCAGCAGACTGCATCGATTGGTGGAAACGATTTCCCACCCAACTCATTGCGATGGCAAGAAGTACTGCGACAGATAACAAGCGCAAGACTGATACTCTGACGCAAGGCAACGTCATTGCTCGATCTCCTGATTTTACAGATTGTCGTGTGTGGTGGAAAACCGATCCAATGAATCAGAAGAGATTCATTGGGCGTGTGTTTCGGATTTCCCATCTTTGCCTGAATAGGCTACGAAGTGTCTGACTGGATACCAAGCGAGCAACAAGGCATTCGGAATATATCGATAGTATCGGTTACGAACAAGACAAATTTACTGAGAATCTGTCCAGAACAGACTGCTCTCTTCATCCAACAATCACAAAACCTTAACCAGCTTAGATTTGAAGCAATCTTTAATTTACTGATCCGCGCGAAATATTAATGAAAGAGTTCTCCGCGGAACCCGATTTTCTGGTCGATTTACCCCGGTTCTGGCGCAAACCAATCCTGTAAAGCACACACTTCGAGCTCTGGTTTTTCGCGGAGTGCTTCAATGGCCCTCACGACTGCCAGGCAACCGGGAAGAGTGGTGACACAGGGAACTCCATAAGAGACTGCCGCGGCACGAATCTTCCCTTCATCTGTGCGTGCACCCTTACCGCTCGGCGTATTAAAGATGATCTGAATATCGCCGTTCGCCATGAAATCGAGCAGGTTGGGACGACCTTCCTGTAACTTCTTGACCGTGGAGACTTCCAGACCGGCGGCGGTCAGCGCTTTGGCGGTTCCTGAAGAGCAGATGATTTTGTATCCCATCTCGATCAGCTTACGAGCTGGCTCGATCATGGCTTCTTTCCGTCCCTGAGCCATGCTGATGAAAACGGTTCCTGAATCGGGAAGTTTGTTGCCGGCACCAATTTGACTTTTGGCAAAGGCGAGCGGGAACTGTTTATGAATTCCCATGACTTCACCCGTTGATCGCATTTCGGGACCGAGTACAATATCGACGCCATGAAAACGAGAAAACGGAAAGACACTCTCTTTGACCGAATAATGTTCGGGCCAAACTTCCGTCGTGATCCCCTGCTCGGTCAGTGATTGTCCTGCCATCACTTTGGCAGCCATCTTGGCGAGAGATCGGTTCGTCGCTTTGGAAACAAAGGGCGAGGTGCGACTGGCTCTCGGGTTCACTTCCAGCAAATACAAAATTGGTTTTTCGTCGGTTTCTTTGATGGCATATTGAATGTTCATTAAACCGCAAACTTGCAACTCTTTAGCGAGTGCATAGGTTGCTTGCTTAATCTCTTCAATCATGTCTGCCCCGAGAGAGAACGGCGGCAACGCACAGGCTGAGTCTCCCGAGTGGACGCCGGCTTCTTCGATGTGCTCCATGATCCCACCGACGAGCGTAATCTCTCCATCAGAAATCGCGTCAACATCGACTTCGATTGCGTCTTCCAGAAACTTGTCGATGAGAACAGGTCGATCGGGCGAAGCGTCAACCGCTTCATCCATATATCGCACGAGCGATGGCTCGTCGTAGCAAATCTCCATTGCTCGCCCACCCAGGACATAACTGGGGCGAACCAGTACCGGATATCCCACACGGTTCGCAGCGGTTCGAGCGCCTTCGATATCGTAGGCAATGCCGTTAGGAGGTTGTTTGAGTTCGAGTTTTTCAAGGATCTCTTGAAATCGCTTACGATCTTCTGCGGCGTCAATCATGTCAGGCGAGGTGCCGATGATGGGGATCCCGGCCGCTTCCAGTCCCTTGGCCAGATTCAATGGAGTCTGACCGCCGAACTGTACGATCACACCATCTGGCTGCATTCGGTCACAAATATTGAGGACATCTTCAATCGTCAAAGGCTCGAAGAAGAGATAGTCGGATGTGTCATAGTCTGTCGAAACCGTTTCCGGGTTCGAGTTGACCATGATGCTTTCGATCCCCAGCTCTTCCAGTGCAAACGCGGCCTGACAACAGCAGTAATCGAACTCGATCCCCTGCCCGATTCTGTTAGGACCACCACCAAGAATCATGATGCGTTTCTTGCCTGGTTCTTTGGGGGGAGTTTCGTCTTCTTGTTCGTAGGTCGAATAGTAATAGGGTGTGTAGGCTTCAAATTCTGCGGCACAAGTATCGACCTGCTTGAAGGTCGCTTCAATTCCGAGTTCTTTGCGATGCTTGCGAACTTCTGTATCCGAGCAATTTAACCAGCCTGCCAATTGCACGTCCGAAAAACCGTACTGTTTCACTTTGAGAAGTAGTTCGGGTGAAAGATCCTGAAGTCGCTCGTGCTCTCGAATCTCCTCTTCAACGGCGATAATCTGTCTCAAGTTTTCCAGGAACCAGGGATCGATGTCGGTCAGTTCGTGAAGTTCCTCCAGCGTCATCCCTGCCTTGAATCCATACCGCAGATAGAAGATTCGTTCTTCGTTAGGCGTTGAGAGTTTTTGAGTGATCTCATCGAGTGCCGGTTGCTTGATGGTTCCCCACAGGTCTTTCTTCCCACCTCCCAATCCGAAGTGGCCGATTTCCAGTCCTCGAAGCGCTTTCTGGAGTGATTCCTTGAATGTTCGTCCGATTGCCATCGTTTCACCGACCGACTTCATCTGCACGGTCAACGTTGCATCAGCATCGGGGAATTTTTCAAACGTCCAACGAGGCATCTTGGTGACGACATAATCGATGGTCGGTTCAAAGCAGGCCAATGTCTCTCGGGTAATGTCGTTCGGGATTTCATCCAACGTGTAACCGACAGCCAATTTTGCGGCAATCTTGGCAATCGGGAAACCGGTCGCTTTCGACGCCAATGCAGATGATCGACTGACACGCGGATTCATCTCGATGACGACCATGCGACCGTCATCCGGGTTAATGGCAAACTGGACGTTCGAGCCACCCGTTTCGACTCCAATCTCTCTCATCACGGCAATCGTGGCATCGCGCATCCGTTGATACTCTTTGTCGGTCAGCGTTTGAGCCGGAGCAACCGTCAGCGAATCGCCAGTGTGGATGCCCATGGGATCAAAGTTTTCGATCGCGCAGATGATCACCACGTTGTCGGCGTGGTCGCGCATCACTTCCATCTCGTACTCTTTCCAGCCGAGAATCGATTCATCGATCAACACTTCGTTGATCGGCGACAGTGCGAGACCTTTACGAATTTGCTCTTCAAACTCATCGCGATTGTAGGCAATGGCACCGCCGACCCCGCCGAGCGTAAAGCTGGCGCGAATAATCAACGGCAGACCGACTTCCGCCAATGCGGCACGCGCGTCTTCCATGTTATGAACGATGAAGCTTCGAGGAACTTCCAGACCAATGTTGGCCATGGCCTGCTTGAACTTGTCCCGCTCTTCGGCCTTCTCAATGACTTCTTCTCGCGCACCAATCAGTTCGACATTGTATTTTTCCAAAACGCCGTGATGAGCGAGGTCCATTGCTGTATTCAGACCAGTTTGACCACCCAATGTGGGGAGCAACGCATCGGGGCGTTCTTTCTCGATAATCTTCTCGACGTACTGCCAGGTGATTGGCTCGATGTATGTGCGGTCGGCCGTTTCCGGGTCGGTCATGATGGTGGCGGGATTGGAATTGACGAGAACCACCTCGTAGCCTTCCTCCCGAAGAGCTTTACACGCCTGAGTCCCTGAATAATCGAACTCACAAGCCTGGCCAATCACAATTGGTCCCGAGCCGATAATCAGAATCTTTTGGATATCTTCGCGTTTAGGCACTTGGGCCAGCCTCCCTAACCTTGAGTCTGTCTTGCATTTGCGTTCGCGGGAGCGTCAAAACCCCTCACCTATACCGCCGGGAGATGTGCTCCGCAAAGCGCAAATTTTCTCAAGGGTACCGGGATCACTGCGAGATTCAAGCGAGGAGACCGTTTCGAGAGAAAACTCAGCGCGAAATCGTTTTATCCATCGGGATGAAGAGCTGATATACTTGTGGTAGAGAGGATTCATCAAGCCATTTTGAACAGAACATCAGATCATGAATGACACTGAAAGCACACTCATTCCCTTGTTTCGGGTCTTGATACTGTCAACACCCGATGATCCCGCCGAGTTGACGTCCAAACTGATGTCACATCTCGAGCTGAATAAAATTGACGCTCGCATTCTGCAGCACAATTTGCCGGGATTGATCCCTAATCCACTGACGGCAGAGAAAGCAGAGGCATTATGTGGTGCCGTTCATGAAGTCGAGGGATATGGCATTTCGATTTCTGCGGAGGAAATCCCCGATCTCTCTCAACCCACCCGCCCCCATCATCTCGCCTGTTCTGATGAAGGATTAGCAATTTACAATCTTCAGGGAGAGGTCGATTCCATCATCCTACCCGAGGATTTGGAACTTCTCAGCATCGGCGCTCTGCCGACAGAGAAGGCACATCACGAAGTCGAGAATCAGACACTTTTACACACTTCATCGGGACCGCGTACCACTCAAATCGATCTTCCCACAATGATGGGTGCAGAAGCCTATTTGATCGCGAAAAATCCCTTTCGTGTGTTTCTGATCAATCACAACGAGATGAATTATGAGTATCTGGATGACCGCAAAGCGTCATCAGCCACTACGAATTTCAAGTTATTCACCGACGACCTGATTGCGATGGCACGAGAACTTTACATGACTCCCGCATCACGTGCATTCACCAATCATGGTTTACTGAATCACTATCGCTTTGATTCTCCCGAATCGTTTCGTGAACACACGCTGTTTCATCTACTGATCTGTCGGCAAATGCACAAAGACGGGTAGCTCACTCACTGCGGAGGAGCTGATAATTTCAACCATGCCTTTGCATATCGGCTGCCGAGCGTCTTTTGGCTTTTGTTATCAAAATGGACACCATCAAACACCGTCAAATCGTCGGCACTGACAACTGCCGTCCCGGCGAGTGTTTCCGGGAGTTTCTTCATTCTTCCGTTGACCGGTTTGTCGCCATAAACTTCACCCGCTACAAAGAGCAATTCAGGCTGTTTCAAATCCCGACGGAGATTCTTCACTAAGCCCTGAAGCTTGGCAAGATATTCGGGATCGTTGGCGTTTCCTTCACCCTGATGCCAGATGACACCCGCAAATTTCGGCTTCGTTTCGAGCTTGTTGATACGTGTAATGGTGTGATCGTAGAGCGGTTTACCGGGGACCCACTCATCGATTTTCGTGCCACCACGAGCGTTCACAATCATGCCGATCGTTTTTTCCGGTAATGCTTCATGTAATGTTGTGGCGAATCCATAACCGGGACCGAGACGTTGCATCTCGATTTTCTTACGGTCGGTGGCATATCGATTGAGGGGATTCGTGGCCGCTTCCCAGGCACCTTCTGTATTGAGTAAAGAGACACCCTCAATCGGCGTCTTATCGTTTTCACTCAGAGGTGCGCGTCCCGCCATGTTCGATTGACCGATGAGCAGAAAAACCAGATCGGGTTCGGCAGCAGAAAGAGTTGCCGAATAGATCAACGCACAACTGGCCAACGCGAGACATCGCAGCATCTTCTGGACTCCTACAAGAAACAATTGGGTGAGCCCCAATCCTAACCGAAATCAGATCGCAAAATGAGAGTCAAATTGAGATTTGAATCCTCCCAGAGATTCTCGCTAAACTCCCGACTCACCTCACGCCCGGCGGGTGTTCGGCACGGGGATCAGCTTGGGGATTGGGATCTGCAATCCCATCACACCCTTGTACTTGCGGTGTAATGTCCCGAAACGAGAGCGGAGAAAACTATAGAGTTCTTTGGGCGGCTTCTTATTGAGCCATTGCCTAGCGAAAACTGCCATCTCGCGGTCGTATTCTTCCTGCGAGTGAGAATGCACGTGGTAACGACCTTCCAAACGCCGAATATCTCCATCAAACAAGGGGCTGATGTGATACAGCTCGTGGAACACGGTCGTCAGCTTTTCTTCAAACGGCGTTTCCAGAAAGCGAGGAAGATAAAAGGTCAGAATGTAGAGCATCTCATGCTCACCACGATAGAGCCTTTGAACGGTCCACTCGCGTCCGACGCGATATGTCGTTAATGCTCCCTGTTCGAATCGCATGGGTGTCAGCTTGGCCTGTAAGCCCCACGTCACCTTGCGACGTGCCTGCGCAAACGACACAGCGACTTCCGGCATCCGAATGTGAGAGAACTCTTCCATGCGTTGAGTGATGTCATGACAGAGCAGCCACATCGCACGAGAGAAGTCGAACGGTCCGGGACAATGTGACGGATGTGGTAAGGATGAATTCATCCTCGAAACCTGCCAATAACGATGAAAGAAACTTAATCACGCGCAGAAAAAATGCCCTCCGCGAACGGAGAGCATGATAGTTTCTAATGCGAATTGTTGGAAGTCCTTTCCTCAAAAGAGCTTCGAGAGGATTATTCCTCTTTTTTCTCTTCTTCCGGGGCGTCTTCCGACTCTGCATCGGCTGTGGCTTCTGGTGATTCCGCGGCATCAGCATCTTCGTCCGCAGAATCCTCTTCGGTCGCAGCTTCTTCAGCAGGAGCCGCTTCGTCCTCAACCACCATTGGTGCCTGACGAGAAGTCTTCACGCGATCATTCTCACCAACGAACTCCAGGAGAGCTTTCTGGCCAGCATCACCCAGACGAACTTCTGCCAACTTGGCGATGCGAGTGTAGCCGCCGGGCCGATCAGCGAACTTCTCACGAAGTTCGTCAAACAGGATGTCCACGGCTTCATTGTCCCGCAACAACGCAAACGCACGGCGCCGCAAAGCGACAGCCGGTGCGATGGCTTGATTCCATTGTTGCCATTGCTCCGATTCTCGCCAGGTTTTCCACTCGGATGAGTTTTTCTCAGCCGAGGTGGCGTACTGTTCGGCGTTTTGCTCGTGTGCCAAAGACTTACGAGCCATCGTGATCAGTTTTTCCACGAAGGGACGAATCTCTTTGGCTTTGGCCACAGTCGTGATGATCCGACCGGGAGTCCGAGGCACATTGGGAGCGTCTTCATCGACGCGCAACGATTTGATCAGACTGCAAGCCATATTTTGGAACATGGCTTTACGGTGAGATCCGTTACGACCAAGTTTTCTACCTTTAAGACGATGTCGCATTGTTCTTGTCCAACATGAGGTGCCAAGGCACCCGCAGTGTCAAAGTGATTGATAATATTACTGCTGACTCGAAACTTTCATCCCCAGTCGCAGTCCGATGGAGCCGAGTCGTTCTTGAACTTCCGTGAGAGTTGTCTCTCCGAAATTCCGAACTTGCAGCAGTTGATCTTCGCTACGTCCGACCAGATCGCGAACGGTGTTGATACCTTCGGATTCCAGACAGTTGGTCGCCCGAACCGAAAGGTTCAACTCGGCCAGTGATTGATTCAGTTTCTCTTCCAGCTCAACATCGAGAGGCGAGTAACCGGTCTCATCGGCAAGTCGTTTCAGGCTCGCTTCAGGAGACATCTCTGGGCCTGGCTCACGATAAGTGATGAACGGGTTGAGGTGCTTGCGTAAAATTTTGGCGGCTTCGACCAACGCCATTTCTGGTTTGATCGTTCCGTTGGTCCAAATATCGAGATTGAGTTTATCGTAGTTGGTGCGTTGACCAACACGCGTTTCTTCAACCGCATAGCGAACGCGAGTGACCGGGCTGAAAGCGGCATCCAAAGGGATGATTCCAATTTCGGTTTCACCTTCGGAATGATCGTCGGCTTTGATGAAACCGCGACCGTTTTCGACCGTCATCTCGACAATGAATGGAACATCATCGGTCAGCGTGGCAATCACGAGATCGGTGTTGATCACTTCGATTTGCTCATCAGTGATGATGTCCGCACCGGTGATCACTCCCCGCTCATGCTTCTCGATACGAATCGTTTTCGAGGAGGAAGAGTAATTCTTGACGACAATCGACTTCAGGTTCAGGCAGATGTCTGTCACATCTTCCACGACGCCGGGAATGGTCGAAAATTCGTGCTGAACTCCCTGAATTTTGGCACGTGTCACTGCGGAGCCTTCAAGACTCGATAGCAGAATACGACGCAAACTGTTACCGACAGTGGCTCCAAAGCCGCGTTCGAATGGTTCTGCCGTGAAGCGACCGTAGTAGTTTGTGTTTTGCCCCTGATCGGGAATAATCCGGCTTGGGAGTTCCAAACCTCTCCAACGAATACGCATAGTTTCTTCTCCGAAAAATGATCGGGTCGCTCGCTACAATGGCTTTCTGGACCCATCATCAGCCGACGATCGAAATACGCATTCGACCGCCAAATCCATACCGACCTCAGTCGATATGCGTTGTTTCAAATTTGATCAAACGCGACGTCGTTTCTTGGGACGACATCCGTTATGAGGTAGCGGCGTGACATCTTCGATTGAACGAACTGAAATCCCTGAAGACTGCAAGCCGGTGATGGCAGACTCTCGACCAGAACCGGGTCCGTTTACTTTCACTTCGACTTCTTTCATCCCCATTTTCGCTGACCGTTCGGCCACAGTCTCTGCAGCACGCTGTGCAGCAAAAGGAGTACTTTTTCGACTCCCTTTGAAACCAACACTTCCTGCAGTTGACCAGGCGAGGACTTCGCCATTCATATCGGACATTGTGACAATGGTGTTATTGAAGGTCGCTTTGATATGAGCGATCCCTCGTGTCACATTACGCCGCACTCTTTTCTTCTTGGTTTTAGCCACGCTGGCATCCTCAATCTGTATGAATAAATTTTGTCTGAAATTTGTGAGAAGCTCAAGCGATCAGATGACAGCACACAATCCTTGCGGATCAGTGTCGCATGTCCTTCACGCCCTTCTTACCAGCAACGGTTTTCTTCACACCTTTGCGAGTACGAGCATTTGTTTTTGTACGTTGACCGCGAACAGGCATCCCGCGACGGTGACGCAAACCCCGGTAAGACTGAATCTCTCGCAATCGGGCGATGTCCTGTTGGACCATTCGTCGCAATTGGCCTTCGACTTCGTATTCTTTGTCGAGGGTATTATTGAGCTGACTGACTTCATCGTCGG
>Ga0181596_10003780_pt1 | contig 13959 bp, 12 predicted proteins | sample 041ome_6_FD_148655 | JGI IMG/M metagenome (GOLD analysis project Ga0181596, IMG submission 148655) | Coastal salt marsh microbial communities from the Groves Creek Marsh, Skidaway Island, Georgia - 041402US metaG (spades assembly) | ecosystem: Environmental > Aquatic > Marine > Intertidal zone... | reverse complement strand
CTCTTCCCATTCGCGGCTGGCGGCGAAGTGCTCGACGAACGCATCACCAAACAGTTCGCGCGCGGCCGTCGAGCCCTTCAGGCGCTGGGCGGCGTCCCACAGGGTGCGCGGCAGGGCCAATTCTTCCGGGTGCTGCATGGCATAGGCATTGCCCACCACCGGTTCGGTGGGTTCCCACTCCTGCATCACCCCGTACAGGCCAGAGCCCAACGCCACCGAGAGGGCCAGATAAGGGTTGCCGTCAGCCGCGCCGAGGCGATATTCCTGGCGCTGGGATTTGTCCGTGCCGGGAATCACGCGCAGCGCTGCGGTGCGGTTTTCCACGCCCCAGGTGGCATCAGTGGGCGCCCAGAAACCGGGGATCATGCGCCGGTAGCTGTTCAAAGTTGGCGCCACCATGCACAGAAACTCCGGCATCAGGCGTTGCTGACCAGCGAGAAAGTGCCGTTGCAACTTGCTCATATTGTGCGCCTGAGTCGGGTCGTAAAACGCCGATTTGCCACTGGCCAGATCGCGCAGCGAGACATGGATATGCCCGCTCTGCCCCGGGTACTTACCCGACCACTTGGCCATAAAGGTGGCCATCAGGCCGTTGCGCTGGGCCAACACCTTCATAAAGGTCTTGAACAGCGCCCCCTTGTCGGCGGCGGCCTCTGCGCGGTCGTAGGCAATCGCTGCTTCCAGCACGCCCGGGCCGGTTTCGGTGTGCAGGCCTTCGATGGGGAAGTCCATGCGCTCGGCCATTTCGAGAATTTCGTGGTACAGCTCGGCATGCACCGAGTTACGAATCATCGAGTAGCCGAACCAGTCCGGGGTAAAGGGTCTGAGATCGCGAAAACCCTTGGCCCGCGCCGACTCAGGGGTTTCATCGAACATGAAGAATTCGTACTCCAGCGCGGCAAAGGCATCAAAACCCATGCTTTTGCAGCGCTCCACTACGCGGCGCAGCGTCGCGCGCGGGCAAACCGTCTCGGCCGCCTCGGCAAACTCGCAGATAAACAGCAACATGCCATTCTCAAATGGCAACTCGCGGCAGGTATGCGGTAGAACACGTACGGGGGCATCTGGGTAGCCGGTGTGCCAGCCGGTGTACTGGGCGTTGTCGTAGAGCTGGTCTTTCACGTCCCAGCCGAGCACCACATCGCAGAAGGCAAAGCCGTTATCCAGGGCAGAAAAGAACTTGCTGCGGCTGAGGTATTTGCCGCGCATCACCCCATCGTTATCAAACACCCCCACCTTGATATGGCTAAGGCCACGCTCCTCGATAATGCGCCTGGCATCATCGACGGTTTTCACGTCTCGCGGATTGAGCATAAGTGCACCTGTCTCTTGTTGTTATGGCCGACGTCCGGTGTCAGTCCTGCAGGTAACAACAGAGTCTCAAGCGCACCTCTATAACAACCGCACAATGCGCCCCGACTACTACTCAACACCTGTTAGAACACCCGGCAAAAGCCCAATCAGTGTGGTACAGGTTTGTCGAGTTGGCTGGCAAATGCGGGAAAATATTGGATGCCTAACGTCATGTAACCAGCATGCGCCAGTGCGACGCAAAAGTTCGGCCACATCTGAAGCGGAGAAAAAACAACCTTGGTTCACGCTATTCGACATGCCTCCAACATTATTTAACGGCCGACTATTGTGGAAAAAATCGTTACCTGTAAAAGTCTCCATGCTCAGCATCGTCATAGCGAAACGCTTCAATTTATAAGCGCTCAATACCGGCAAATAAGCGAAGGCGAGCATCAGTTTTTAATGGATTAAATGAGTTTCAGCATGAAGCATTTGGAACCACAACCTCGGCGTCTCCCCTCTCAAACTCCACCCCAGCCGCCTGCAAAGATGCCTGTTGGCAAGGTCACGCTGGCAGCGCTGTTTCTTGGCATGACCCTGGGCATAGGCAGCCTGTTAACAGCCATCTGGGGAGCTCCTTCTGCTGACAACCTTTCTGACAGTGAGAAAGCCACACTCATCAGTGAGTTTGCACGTGCTCAACCCCTCAAGCTAACAGCCGTCGCTGCAGATGAAATGGACAGTGCACTGGATATGATGCAGCTAGATCCGCAGCAGCGCAGCGCCCTGCAAAGCGCACTCGACAATCCGCCTGCAGAAGACTCAAAAAAGAGCAGTCTGGGCTGGATAGAACTCTGGGACTTTGCTCATCAGGATGGCGATGTTGTGCGCATCTCTTCAGCGGGCTACGAACTCGTCTACCCCCTGCAAAATGCTCCAACCCGCCTCGCCGTTCCACTCGATGCATCAGCCACGATACAGGTAGAGGGCGTCACTGATGGCGGTGGAGGCATCACGCTTGGGTTGAGGAGCGGTGCCACTGCCATTTCACTTCCCGTCATCCAACCCGGGCAAACGCTAATCGTACCTGCCACTTTCTGAATGGCTTTATCATGCTGAACAGCATTAATCGGTATATGCCATTACTTTTCGCGATCATGATTTTCATCATGATCTTCCAGTTCGTCGAAAACCATTGGCCACAACCTGCGTTTATTACCAGCCTGCTTTTATTTTTCCACAGCATTGTTTGGCACATTGCGACCGCTGCAACACTAGGCTGGCTGGTATTGATACTTGGCTGGCTACACTCACACAATAAAATTCCGCATTTTCTGCAATCGAGAACCCTTATGGATATATTGGACAGACTCACCAACAAACAGGCGATTGCAGAAGGTATAGATAAACAGGATACCGCCACATTTATCGATGCCAAAAGCTTATCTGACGCACTTAAACAGCGCGTCATTGGCCAGAATGCTGTTTGTGACGATATCGCAGCCCAAATACGTCGGCGCCTCGCCTTGTCCCAACGCGGCAAGCCTGTGGGTGTATTTCTATTCGCCGGCCCACCAGGCACAGGAAAGACCTACCTGGCAAAAGTTTTAGCAAAAGAACTGGAGCGACCACTCCTTCATTTGGACATGACCCAGTTTTCCGCAGGCAGTCATTCACTTTCTCAGCTGCTGGGTATGAACAAAGGGTATGTCGGATCTGACACTTATGGAAAGCTTACTTCAGGGCTACAAGACTCACCCAATGCCGTAGTACTGCTAGATGAAATCGAAAAAGCTCACCCAGATGTATTGAAAGCTTTTTTAACAGCCTGGAATGACGGCTTCATTACTGAACGTTCCGACAGCAACCAGATATCTACTGCCTCTGCCATATTCATCCTCACCAGCAATGCAGGAACCCAGCGTTTAAGCGAAATCTCCATACAATTCGCACAAGAACCAGACTCCATGCGTGAAGCTGCGGTGAACACCTTACGTGAAGCGCATTTTGCCCCGGAGGTTCTTAATCGAATCGATCGCATCTTTGTCTTTCAACCATTCAAAGGTCTCGACATAGCCAGAGTAACTGCATTAGAGATTGAAGACATGATTCATGGCTACGGCCTTGAAGTTGCCGACCAAGGTATTTCTCCTGACATCATTCTTACCCTGATGGCTCGTTACCAAAAGCTTGGCAAGTTAGGTTCTTCTCGCGACTTAATCAGAGCCATTGAAGAACAATTAGCAGACTCTTTGATTGATGCCAAAAAGGCCGGGCATCCAAAAATCACCCTGCAGATGGATTCTCAACAGCGCATTTCGGCACAACCTGAAGTCCCTCCTTCTACGCGGACATAACCCATGCCCGACACACGTAGTTTGTGGTCTTGCTCCCCGACCTGGCGCTGGGTGCTTTCACTCACCCTACTCGCAACAGCACTGGCGGCACTGAGCATATTTTCGCAGCCCCCAACGCCAGCCGGAACTGCGCAGGCTACTTATACATCGCAGTTTTCCAGCCCGAGCAATCGCATAGCGGTAAGCGTGCGCCAATCTCCACGCGATACAGCGTTCGACATTCCAATCAGCCTCCCGACAGCAACGTTTTCCTCTGAAACTGAATTGCATGTAATTGGCGTATACGAGGCGGCTCTGCCGAATGGAGAAAAAGAGAAGCCCTGGTGGAGCAATTGTTTAGGGCTTGAAGATGACCAAAAAGCGATGATCGCCTGCCATCAAAAGCACGCAAACCAGCACCCCATAAGAACAATAACTATAAATTTGAATCAGACTACCTCACCGGTTGTTTTGGCCCTGATGGCATATGAGCCGACACGCTGGAAAATAATCAGCCGACCAACAGTCGACCTACGCAAGGTTATTATTTCCGGTTATTACGGCCAAGATATTGAAGGCCTCGATACATCAATCCCCGTCGATGCGCACAGCTATGAATCTTCGCCATGCCTGAACTGCTCACGGCAACCCGACTACTTCTATGCTTATAAAAAAGAAGGGCCTGAATACAAGAAAGCCATGTCAAAGTTAACGGAGCTGACGGGGCTATCACCCACCTCATTTCAAGCCGCTTACAGATCTGAGAAATTCACCGTTTCCAGCCACAACACCGCACACATGCCACGACCGGCACTCAGCCAGCCAGAACAGTACACAGGAAAAACGTTCAGCAACCATCTGACTGTTGCACAGACAACGCTATTACTTCCCGATGGGCAGTGGTATGGATTAGGCCATTTACAGCTACCATCCACTCGTGGTGAAGAACATTACTTACTTTTGTCAAAAACCTCCAAAAACACACTTACAGAACTCTTAGCAATACGCTTAAATCGGGCTCAGGACCATCAAGGCTTTGCTCAATACAACGCATGTAACCAACCAGCTGACTATACAAAAAAAGTCCACTCCAACCAGCCTCTTGGAGAACAATTATGCTACTGGTCTAGTTATATCAATGAGCCATGGCAGCAACCTATTTTTAAGCTAGCAGCGCACCGCCTTACCGAGCTCGGTGTTGTGATACCCGACACAGCAATCAGTACAGGCTTCCATAAAGCGGATGCTTCCATGTCGCTCACAACGCTTTACCATGCCTTCCCTACTCCACTAGCCAGTGCACAGGCGAAAAAAGACTGGAGTATGAATCCTTGGAACCCCTCTCTTATTAGCAGTTACCCTGAAAACTCACAGTTTCTTGATAACCGATTACGATGGGCTGTTGACTGGTTTCAAATATTCAGCGCTACGCAATACACCCCAGCCCCCAGTAACGTGAACAACAATTAACTTCACAGAGAAGCTGGCAGCAGCAATGGCGTGTGACATGAGCACTTATGCGCAGTTAAAACGCCCGCGTCTTACGATGCGGGCGTGAGTTATGCAGACAACGCAACGCCATTAACGATACGGCGCGCCAGCCTTGGCCATGAGTGCGTTGTACTTCTTGAAGATGTCTACCACCCGCGCGCAGCGTGGGCTGGTCTTGGCGATCTCATCCCAGAACTTCAGGGCCTCGGCTTCTACCGTGGCCCATTCTTCAGCCGGAATGGAGGTCAGCTCCAGCTTGCCGCCTTCAACCCGCAACTGCGCCTCGCCGCCCCAATACCAGTGCTGGCGGTAGTAGTTGGAACTGTCCATGCACAGCTTGAACAGGGTTTTCAGGTGCTCCGGCACTTCGGCCCAGCGATCCGAGTTGGCGAAGTAGGATCCGCACCAGGCACCAGAAATGTTGTTGGTGAGGAAGTATTTGGTCACGTTGGCCCAGCCGACGGTGTAGTCCTCGGTGATCCCGGACCAGGCAATGCCGTCCAGCTCGCCAGTCTGCATCGCCACTTCAACGTCTTCCCAAGGCAGGGTCACCGGAATCACGCCGAAGCGGGAAAGAAACTTGCCCGCAGTCGGGAAGGTGAAGATGCGCTTGCCCTTGAGGTGCTCCAGTTTGGTAACCGGCTCAACGGTAGCAAAATGGCAAGGGTCCCAGGCGCCGGCGCCGAGCCAGGTCACGCCTTTGACTTCGCCATAGGCTTCTTCCCAGATTTCGTTGAGACCGTACTGCTCAAACAGCACCGGCACATCCAGGCTGTAACGGGTGGCGAACGGGAAATAACCGCCGAACACCGAGATATCCACCGGCGCGGCAATCGAGTCGTCATCACTTTGCACCGCGTCAATGGTGCCTTTCTGCATGGCGCGGAACAGTTCGCCGGTCGGCACCAGCTGGTCGGCGTAATAGAGCTGGATTTCCATCTCGCCATTGGCTGCCTTGTTGAAGGCATCAATCGACGGTTTGATCACATGCTCACCCAGCGCCGGGCCAGCGTAGGTTTGCAGGCGCCAGACGATTTTCTTCGGCTCCGCCGCATAGATATGCGCCGAACCCAGTGCCGTTGCCCCTGCTGCCCCGGTAGCCACCGCGGCGGTTTTCAGAAAACTGCGTCTCGTACTCATGCTGTTATCTCCACAATTGTCGATTCAGATGGCATACAACCGCACTGCGTGGCCCTGTGGGCATTGCAGCGTTTTCAGAGGGGCAACACCTGTACCCGGACTTCATATAAAGCCCGTGAGGATTGCGCACGACACATACCGGCTTGTAGCGCGCCAATCCTCACTGGCTTTTACAGGTACAACCGCGCGGGCCTACTCCTGAAATTCATGACCTCAACGTGCGTAGTGCCACTGCGGCAACCACAGCGCAATTTGCGGAAAGACCATGACCAGCACCAACGCCAGCACCATGATCAATACGAATGGGGTGACCGATACATAGATGTCACGCAACGAGACCTCAGGCGGGGCCATGGCGCGCATCAGGAACAGGTTGTAGCCGAACGGCGGGGTCATATAGGCGATCTGGCAGGTGATGGTGTAAAGCACGCCATACCAGACCAGATCAAAGCCCAGCGCCCCCACCAGCGGGATATAGAGAGGGGCGACGATCACCAGCATGGCGGTGTCGTCGAGGAACATGCCCATGATGATGAACGACAACTGCATCAGGATCAGCACCTGCCATGGCCCCAGCCCGAGGCTCTCAAGGAAGAACGCCTCAATTGCCTTGACCGCACCAAGGCCGTCGAACACCGCGCCAAAACACAGGGCCGCGAGAATGATCCACATAAACATGCAGCTGATGCCCAGGGTCTTGCGCAGGGTTTCTTCCATCACGCTGCGGGTCAGGCGGCCCTTGACCAATGCAGTCAGGGTGGCGGCCGCAGCGCCCACCGCCGAGCTTTCCACCAGGCTGGTGATGCCCATCAGAAACAGCCCGGTCATGCAGAAGAAAATAAACAGTGGCGCGATACCGGCCTTGAGCAGCAGGAGTTTTTCCTTGCGGCTGATCTGCCCGCGCTCTTCCTCGGACAGAGCCGGGCCCAGCTCTGGCTGCAAGCGGCAACGAATGGTGATGTAGAGGACAAACAGGCCGGCCATCAACAAACCGGGAAATACCCCGGCCAACCACAACTGCCCCACCGGCTGCCGGGCGATCATGCCGTACAGCACCAGCACCACGCTGGGCGGGATCAGGATGCCCAGCGAGCTGCCGGCCTGAATCACCCCGGTGACCATGATCTTGTCGTAGCCCCGGCGCAGCAACTCGGGCAAGGCGATGCTGGCGCCGATGGCCATCCCCGCCACGCTCAGGCCGTTCATCGCCGAGATGGCCACCATCAGGCCGATGGTGCCCACCGCCAGGCCGCCATTGAGCGGGCCCATCCACACATGGAACATCTTGTAGAGGTCTTCAGCCAGCCCCGACTCGGAAAGCATGTAGCCCATAAACACGAACAGCGGCAGGGTCAGCAGCGGGTACCACTTCATCAGTTTCATGGCGGCGCTGAAGGCCATTTCCGAGCCGCCATCACCCCATAAAAACAGTGCAGCGACCACGGCGACAAAACCGATCGCGCCGAATACGCGTTTACCGGTAAGCAGCAGCAACATCATCGAGGAGAACATCAGCAGGGCTATCAGCTCGTAATCCATTACAGCGTTTCCCCTCGTGCGGCGGCGATGTCCTTGAACAGCGTGGCGATGGCCTGCAGCAGCATCAGAACGATACCGATGCACATGACAATCTTGATCGGGGCCATGGGCGGCGACCACGCCGAGTAACTGGTTTCGTCATACTCCAGGGCGTACTGGGTCGAGGAAATGCCGCCGTAGAGCAGGAACGCCAGGTAGAAAATCAGAAAGCCAATGGTCAGCACATCGACCAGCGCGCGGGTCCGCGGCGCCCAGCGGCTGTAGAACAGGTCCATGCGCACATGGGCATCGAGCTGCATGGAATAGGCACCGCCCAAGAGGAAGTAGGCAACCATCAGAAACTGCGCCGACTCCAGGGTCCAGGCGGCCGGCATAAAGAAGGTTTTACTGATTGAGGAGTACAGCAGCACGCCAAGAATGGCGAAAATCAGGTACATGGCGAACCGCCCAACCACCCGGTTCATCGCCTCCACTGCGTGCACAAACAGCCTGATGGCCTTGGGCATACTGCTACCTGCCGAATAATTGTTATTCCGAGAGCCTAGACCAAGATTGGTTAAAACCAACTGACCAAAGGTCTATAGCACGAAGCACGCCAGCTACATGGCTAAGGCACTCTCTGTCGAAATATCAATCACTTAGTGGCTCACGCTGTCGCCTTGCAGATCCGCGTTAGGGCTCTAGAAAGCCCATTAGCACCGTCACGGTGCGCAGCGGATCTTCTTCCTGGGGCACATGCCCCAGTTCATCGAAGAGCACCAGACGGCTGCCCTTGATGTCGCGTTTGAAACGCTCGCCGTTGACCGGCGGAATCAGGCCATCGCGGCCACCCCATATGATCAGCGTCGGCACCTTCAACTCGGCAATACGCTGATAGCCCTGCCCGCTCTCGGCTTGCAGAAAGCGCTGGCGCAGCGCCTCACGGTTACCCGCGCGCAAGGTCAGCTCGTAGTAGCGCTCGATCAACTCGTCGCTGACCCTGCCCGGGTCGCCATACACACTGCGCACACTCGCCACGATCATCGCTCTAGGCAGCAGGTTGGCCATCAGCGGCGCCAGAGCGGGGATCTGCGCCAAACGAAAACCAATAGGAACTGATGTGGCATTACGCGGGTAACCTGCGGCGTCCACCAACACCAGGCGCTCGACTCGTTGTGGATTATCCAGGGCGAATTGCCAGGCTAACTGCCCGCCGAAGCTGTTTCCCGCCACCACCACGCGCGGCACCTGTAATTGATCCAGCAAGAGGGCGAGAAACCGACTGTAGTGCTCAATCCGGTAGTCGCCGTCGGGGAACGGCCCGGTCAAACCGAAGCCCGGTAAGTCCAGGCTGATCACCCGCCGCTTGTCCTGCAGCACCGCCGCCCAGCCCTCCCAGGTATGCAGACTGGCCGAAGTGCCGTGCAACAACACTATGGGTGCGGGGTCATCCCGCGGGCCCTGATCACGCAGGTGCACCAGCATGCCCTCGACCGCGACAAACTCTGAGGGCGGTTGTGCCCAGCGCGGCTTTAGCTCGGTCACGGCGCGATCCGGCGCCCAGCTCCAGGCGATTGCCGCTGCCAACGCTAGCAACACCAGCAGCACGGCACTGAACACGACCTTGGCAAAACGCTTCATGCGTGAATCCTTGTGATGAGTCAGTGGCAAGCGTAGACAATGCAGCGCTCAGTGCCGCCATCACGACTTTTCTCCTGACGAAAAAAAGCCCCGACGTGCCGGGGCTTGAGGAGTGTTGCGCCGTTTTGCGACGCACACGAAAAGCAAATAACTAACGCATCAGCAGCCGCTTGGAGGCAGACGCTTAAACCAGGCTCATCAGCGCTTCACGGCTAAACGGCAGGATGTCCTGCTCGCGGCCATCGCGCACTTTCACAGCCCAATCCGGATCAACCAGCAAGGCACGCCCTACAGCAACCAGGTCAAACTCCTGCTTGTTCAAACGCTCAAGCAGGTTCTCCAGGCTGGCCGGCTCGGCCACTTTGTCGGTGTTGACCATAAACTGGAGGAACTCGCCATCCAGACCGACACTGCCCACGGTGATGGTTGGCTTGCCAGTGAGCTGGCGCGTCCAGCCCGCCAGGTTGAGGTCAGAGCCTTCGAACTCCGGCTCCCAGAAACGACGGGTGGAGCAATGGAAAATATCCACACCGGCGTCAGACAACGGCTTGAGGAAAGCCCCCAGCTCTTCCGCGCTCTGCACCAGACGCGCGCTGTAGTCCTGCTGCTTCCACTGCGAGAAGCGGAAGATGATCGGGAAATCCGGGCCCACGGCGGCGCGCACGGCCTGGACCAGTTCAATGGCAAAACGCGAACGCTGAGCCAGGTCGCCACCGTATTCGTCGGTACGCTTGTTGCTGCCGTCCCAGAAGAACTGGTCAACCAAATACCCGTGAGCGCCGTGAATCTCCACGCCGTCCATGCCGATGGCCTGGGCATCTTTAGCGGCCTGGGCGAAGGCCGCGATCACCTCGTTGATGTCGTCCTGGCTCATGCCGTGAACCACGACCTTGCCGTCTTTGATTTTCTCGCTCGGGCCGTAACCCGGAACGCTGGCATCCGGCTCGGTGCCGAGCTTGCGCACATTACCCACGTGCCACAGCTGCGGAACGATCTTGCCGCCTTCGGCGTGGACGGCTTCGACTACTTTCTGCCAGCCAGCCAGGGCATCTTCACCGTAGAAACGCGGAACATTCGGGTAGCCGTTGGCAGCTTTGTGGCCAACCGTGGTGCCTTCGGTGACGATCAAGCCAACACCGGCGGCAGCACGGCGACGGTAATACTCGATGACCTTGCTGTTCGGCACGCCACCTGGGGAAAAGGAGCGGGTCATGGGCGCCATGACCACACGGGTTGGCAGCTCGAGATTGCCCAGGCTGAACGGTTGAAACAACGCTTTAACGGGATCAGTCATCATCATTCCTCTAGGCCAGCCACACGACCGGTCGTCTTGTTCAAGGTGTTTAAAAAGTCAGGCCCGCAGCAACAGCTGCAAACGCTGGATAAAGTCATTCAATACCTGGCTGTTATTCGCTACTTTCAAGCGCGTCAGGGCGCCCTGCCAGGCATTGGCGATAAAGCTCGCCAGGTTGCGGCAGTCTTCAGAGGCCGGTAGTTCGCCAGCGACCTGAGCCTGTTCCAGGCAGCGCTGCAAGGTGTCTGCCGAGGCCTGCAGAATTGCATCAACCTGGGCACCCAAGGCCGGCGACAACTCGGCCATCTCGAAGCTCAGGCTGCCAATAAAACAGTGATATTCCAGGCGCTCCTGGCGGGCAAAGTGCTCCACCAATTCGGCGTAATAACCCAGAATGCGCTCGCGCGGGCTTAGCGTCGGATTAGCCAGGGCTTGGGCGTAACGCTGCAGGCGCGGCTGATAAACCTGCTGCAGCGCCTGCAGGGCAAAGTCTTCTTTGCTGGCGAAATAGTGGTAGAACGAGCCTTTCGGCACCCCAGCGGCCTGGACAATCTCTTGCACGCCTGCACCGTGGTAGCCACGCCGGGTCATCACCTCGGCGCCTTTGGCGAGGATCAGGTCACGCTTGTCGAGTCGGATGCTTGAGTTCATGCCGAGCAGAATATGACCGGTCGTCTCGCCCGCCCAGCACTATTGATGTGCGTGATCACAGGCAAAAAGCCGACGAGGCTTTAGGCTGAGGGCGCTGCTCTAGTCTTGCCGCTCAACAAGGGTTAGCGACTGCGCTCATGGTAGTCAGTGCGCTGCCCTGGGATCTGCTGCACCTGATGACCACCGGGGTATTCAATGCGCTGCTCAATCACCCCCCGGTGTTCTATTGACTGGCTGCCGTAACGCTGCTCATGCCGCTGCACGCTGCCAGGCAGGCGCTGCCCGCCATAGCGCTCATAGCCTTCAACCTGCCGGGAACTGCCAATGCTGCCGCTGGCACCGGGGCTAATGTAGGTTTTCGGAATAACCCTTAAGGCCTGGGGCGCTTGCTGCTCGGCATACAGCGGAGTGATCAAGAACAAAGCCGCCAGACTGACCGCCAATCTGCACATCATCACAACCTCCACGCCATCGGCGCGAAACGAACCTGAAGGTTAGACCGCACGCACACCTGCGGTTCCCAGCCTTGATCCAGCCAGCTCAACTGTCACTCAAACATCCACGGATAATGCCCCAACAAGCCCAGTCTGCGCGCCGAAACGGAACAAAAACAGCGCCCGCCCCTCATTCACCTCTCTCGCCCGTTTCGCGATAGCCGTCGCGCTAAAAATTACGCGTATTTATTACCATCTGCAGCCCTGCACCCGCACACCGAGCATCGCCTTCCAGATGACTAGCCGCGCCCTGCTATTACTGCTCCTCGGCCTTCCAAGTCTTGCGCTTGCGCAGCCACTCAGCTGCAGAGTGGTGTCCATCAGTGAGGGCGACACCTTCACCTGCCTGACCACTGCGAATAAACGGCTGCGGGTGCGCCTTGCCGAAATCGACGCCCCAGAAAGAAAACAGCCCTATGGCGCAGAAGCCAAACAGGCACTTGCCGAACTGGTGCTTGAAAAGCAGGTTGTTCTGCATGAGCAAGAGCTGGATCGCTATGGCCGGACGCTGGCTCGCGCCTATGTCGATGGCCGCGACGTGAACTACACCCTGGTCGAACAAGGCGCGGCCTGGGCCTACACCGAGCAGTTAAAGGATCACAGGCTGAAAGATGCCGAAACCCTGGCAAGAAACATGGGTAAAGGCCTTTGGCGGCAACATGCCGACGCCATAGTCGCCCCATGGAAGTGGCGCTATGCCGGCAGAATCACTGCGCCCGAGAAAACCAAAACAGGCCGCACTGCATCGTTCTCCCAGTTTGGGGGTGGCTAGGGCCGGTTGGCTTATATCGATGGTGCCGGAGACAGGAATCGAACCTGCGACCTTCGCGTTACGAGTGCGCTGCTCTACCTACTGAGCTACACCGGCAAACGTCCGTTCAATCGCGGCGCACAAGCACAGGTAACGTGAGCGCCTGCGCCGCCGCGATTACGGCTATCTACTCCAGACTAGCCGAACGAGCTGACGCCGCAGGCACAGCGAAACGCCACAGCGCTCATCACTTGCCAGACAGCTCGATGCGGTCTTCGTGAATCACAAGGCGACCCTGCTTGTACAAGCCGCCGATGGCTTTCTTGAAGTTACCCTTGCTGACCCGAAACAGTGCGGCAATTTCTTCCGGCGAGCTTTTGTCATTCACTTTGAGTACGCCATCGTGCTCGCGCAACTTAGCCAAAATCTGCTCACCCAGGCTGCTGGCAGCCTCCTGGCCAACCGGCTGCAGGCTCAGGCTGATCTTGCCGTCGGCACGCACTTCCTTGATAAAGCCTTTTTCCTGCATGCCGCTACGCAGGAACTTGAACAGCTCATTCTTGTGGATCAGGCCCCAGTGCTTGCCATTGATAATGGCCTTGAAGCCCATATCGGTGGACTCGGCCACCAGCAGATCGACTTCCTCGCCCGCCTTATAGTTGGCCGGAACGTTGTCCAGGTAGCGATCTAGGCGCGCAGTGGCGGTGATGCGCTTGCTGCGCTTGTCGAGAAATACATGCACTACGCAGTAATCGCCCACCTGCAACGGACGCTTTTCTTCGGAGTGCGGCAGCAGCAAATCTTTCGGCAAACCCCAATTAAGAAATAAACCCACGCGGTTTATATCCACAACTTTCAAACTGGCAAATTCACCCACCTGAACTTTTGGTTTTTCCGTGGTGGCAATTAATTTGTCTTCACTGTCCAAATAAATAAAGACGTTTAACCAGTCTTCCACTTCACTTGGCGTGTCACTGGGGATATAGCGCTTGGGCAATAAAATCTCGCCATCGGCACCACCATCCAGATACAGGCCGAAGTCGGTGTGTTTGACGACCTGCAAACTATTCATGCGTCCAATTACAGCCATGATGCTCTACCCTCATTTCCAGGCCGGCATTCTAGCCGAGTCGCCCCCGAATTTCTCGGCCTAGCCGCCCGCCGTGAGGCCCTAGGCGTATTGAGGAGCAATCCACGCCGAGAGCCAATTACTCATCAAGCCACTCTGGGGTTTTCGCGCCAGGCGTCTATTTCCAATAAAACAAACACTTAGTGGGCTATTTACTAATTTCGAGGCTGTGCGGAAATTATTTTTCCGCCATCTGACGCACCCAGCCTTTATTTATCAAG
>Ga0181596_10003766_pt1 | contig 13991 bp, 28 predicted proteins | sample 041ome_6_FD_148655 | JGI IMG/M metagenome (GOLD analysis project Ga0181596, IMG submission 148655) | Coastal salt marsh microbial communities from the Groves Creek Marsh, Skidaway Island, Georgia - 041402US metaG (spades assembly) | ecosystem: Environmental > Aquatic > Marine > Intertidal zone... | reverse complement strand
TTAATCTATATACCAAGCTAACTGTACTCGTACAACACCTACATCAATTAAACAATAACCTATACTCATATCGTTAATAGTATTGGTAGTAAACTCTAGACCAAAACCTATACCACATATCCAATGTAATGTAATATTCATTCATTTTCCCAGTGTACAAAAACACCTCTAAAATCACGCATATAAAAGCTTTCTTGTAGGTTTAAAGGTAAATTAATATAGTCTCTATGTAAACAACCACTATCAAACTCTGCATATCTTTCTGTTACAAACTCATGAGCTGTTTGACAATCTTGAAATGTACCAATATACTGGGGTTCTAAGTTTAAATAAATTACTAATATATAATCTAGCATAGTTTACTCTCCTAAAGGTGTTACTATCAAGTCTTTACGAATACATCTATAACCATTGTATTCTTTCTTATCTCTATAAAAAGTTTCGTAGTACTCACTTGCTTCTTTACAACTACTAAACGTAGCTTCATACTTTTCAGCAGGACCAAAGTTTCCTACAAAACTTAATATTAGTACAAATTCAGTTATCATATTATCTCACAAGTACCTCCTGTACAGGCTAAAGTTTGTTGTCCAATAGTATTATCGTCTTCTTCAATAAAGGACGTCCAATCTATATACTTTGGAGTATTTTTAAGTAAAGAGTTATATACTTCTTTAGTACAATCTTCATAAGGGGCTTGTTGGTATGTATGGTCACTATGAGGTAGGAAAGATACACCACTAATTTCATCAAAGTGTTTCCATACCCATGCTCCTACGTCTACCCACTCTTCATCTTTAACTGAGATAGTAACACTAGGTTTATGTTCACACCAGTGGCGTTGATATATTAACCAGTTTTCTAATTGAGTTAGAGCAGACCAATCATTACGTAAGATAGCTTGTTTAGGTGCTTTCATAGGAAAGCTAAATACAGCAGTACTATCTGGACGATGTACTTCGTCTTCAACATATACACCTTTATTTTTTAGAAAATCGTAGATAGGATCTTTTTTATCCATTCTGATCCTACGTATGTAGTAGTCGTTGTGACGAGCATGAATCCCGCTAGCAGCATCAACAAGCTGGCTAACAGTACCACTCGGTTTAACACACGTAATACTTGCTGACGTCGGTATTCCAAGTATTTCTGCGTATGTTTTATTTGTTTTTCTAGCTTCATCCCTTAACCTTTCTAACATTTTAGGATCAGGATTAGATGTAATTTTTGCATCCATAATCCCAGTTAATGAAACTCCTAACAGTCTTTCTTCTTCAGTATTAGTTTGCCATTCATGAGAAAGAAATTTAAAGTTAGAAAGTGTAGATTGTATTGTACCTAATATAGTAGCAATACGTACTTTATTTTGTAATGTTTTCTCTGTGTCATCAGCACGAATAACAACTTCTGAAAGATTACAGAATTGTTTATCACGTAAGATTATTTCCGAGCAGGGGTTTGTCCCGTAGTTTAAAGAGTTATTACGTCTACCCCATTTAGCTGCTTGTTTTTGTGCAGCAACTCTGTTAAAGATACCACGTTCACCAGACTTAGATTTAACTAAGGATAACCATTCTTCCATAAAAGTTTCTACATCTGGTTTTTCTGTGTAAGCTACACTATTGTTAGCTAAACCACGATGGGCATAGTCAGCCCACCAAGCTCCTATTTTAGCATCTCTCATACGTTTGTCTGTTAGATTAGATAGTGAAATCAAAGCACTACGTCTAACACCACCAACAACAACAATCTCACCGATCATACACATAATATCATGTACTTCAATAGAGGTTAGTTTTCTACCTTTAGCCTCATGAAACGTTTCTACAACAAAGTCAAATAAACGTTTAAGAGGTGCTGGTCCTGAAGCTCTACCACCAAAGGTTTTTAACCTAGCTCCTGCTGGTCGTACTTGAGAATAATCTATGGTAGGGATGTCTCCTTCCCATAGGCTAGATAAGAGTTTCTTGAAGGCTTTTGCCCATCCTAGTTTACTATCACCTACTACGATGACATCTTCACACTCTTTAATGTCATTAGGAATTACAGGTAAGTGTGTAATTTCCTGACGTTCACAACTAAAGCCTACACCCGTACCATTCATAAGAATGTAGAGTGCCTCACTAAAGGCTCGTTTATTATTAACTGCCAAGTATGAACAGTTATAAGCACTAATATTATCCCTCTCACAGGCTTCTCCTGCTGTCATTAATAATCTCATAGAAGGCATAACTTCTAAATTTAGTACAGCCTTATGTATTTCTTTTAGTTCTTCTTTAAGACTAGGTACTTTAGTCTCAAGATAAGTAACTAATCTGTTAACTGTCTCTTCCCAAGTTTCACGTCTGTGTGCTTCTGGTATAAATCTAGCATACCTTGATGAAGCAATAACTTGTTGGTATACAGTAGGTAATTCAATCGTCATATTCGTATAGTCCCTCTTCTTTATTATCGTCTATTAGTAATGTAAGATGTTCTAAATTGTCTTCTATTTTATCTTCAAACTTATTTACAATTTCATCTGAAGTAATTTCAAGCAACTCAAGTAAAGATTGTTCATCTAACTTTTTTAATTCTTCACATACTTCAGGAAATGTAAGTGCCATAATCTTATTTACTTTCTAGTTCTTTTAGTAGTTCAGCATAATGGATTATTTTATCAAGATCCTTTATACCACCTTTTTCTCTCCATCGCATTGCATATTTAATTATACACCCTTCTATAAAAGGTATCTTGTTTTTATGAATAAATTCAATAGGTTGTATTGAAAACTTCATGTAGTGAGTGCCACCGATTTGTTTCTTTTTAGCTGGTATCATATTATAACATATCCTATATAAAAAGTCAAGTATTAAATTACTATAGCTGATTCTGATTTAGAACTTTGTGATCTATTAGATCTAGACCATGTTCCACAATCTTGACATTGATAACGAATGTATTCGTATCTAGCGTTTCTAGCTGTACCACGTTTGTGTAAGTGATGACTACCACAATTTGGACAGACTACTGAACTACTAAACATATTATGATTGGGATGTGTTTTAATCCATGCAATCATTTTATTATATACTTTTTCTAAGATAACAACATCATTCTTGTTGTATTTCTTCATGACCGACCATGCCTTTTTATCTTTCGCCATACATTGAATCCATAATTCATGACCAATATGTTTGACTTTTTTACCAACACCTAATGCTTGTGCAACATAGTCAAGCTTGTTACTAGGGAATTTAAACTTACGTCTTGATGTCCGTAGTAAATCAATCTCTTTGTATGGTGATGGTGGTCGTAGTCCTTGTAATAAGAACTCTTTGTTGAGCGTAGGTATATCAAACTTACTGCCATTGTAATGGATAACTGCATCGCACTCATCAAGCAAAGTATGAATACGTTTAATCATATTCTTATGAGTAGTTTCCATAACAGAATCAAACATAACCTCTGATTTACCTAACCACTTAGCTGCCCAGCACATAACATAACTAGACTCCATAAGCTGATTAAGTGAAACGTTTTGATTCCATAGTCCCCATACATGAGCTGTATTAGGGGAAGTTTCTATATCAAGTAGTAGGATTTTCATTATTAAGTATTTCCTTATATTGTTTAATCCAGTCTTTACGACTGTCTAACCATTTGAATCCATTCTTAGTTGCCCAATCTCCGTAAGTAGTTTTACTTTTCTTAGAGATTTTAACAGAAGGATTCTGAAACAGAAAGATAATAATAACGTTAGGATTACTATCTCTAAACCAAATCATTTTCTTTCGTGTTTGTAAATCTAATTTACCCTTAGCTTCAAGATAAACTTCTTTTGTTTTATGAGTCTTGAAGTCAGGGATATAAGTTCTATATATTTGTGGTTGTATATATTTAAACTTGTCTAGTTCGTATGAACTTTGTTTAAAGTGTTTAACTAATAGTTTCCAAACTACAGCTTCGAATTTACTTTTGAATGTAGGAGTCAAATCTATCCTTCCAATTGTCTTCGATAGAGCGTTTCATCCATAAACAAGTAGCATTACGTATGAATCTATCATCATCAGCGTATAGGTCTTGAACAATCTCAAACATTTCTTGTTCTGTCTCACAATTACCTAGCATGTTTTTTGCTTTTTTATCACCTAATCCTTTAATTCCTACTACATTATCAGCTTTATCGCCTTTAATACATTGTTCAAAGAATAAACGATTACCTTCTAACTCTGTTTGTTCAAGAAATAAGTCAGGTCTCTTCCATCCCTTACCACTTATTTCCCATGAGAAGTGATGACCAGGTACTTGTAATAAATCTTTATCAATAGTGCAAATAATAGTACCTTGTTCTTTCTGAAAGATAGCTAGTGAGTCGTCAGCTTCTAATCCTTCAGGTGACATTTCTGCACCCATTTTTTTAATTGCATAGTCTTTAAGTTTTTGCAAGTGAACAGGTTTTACTGCTGTTCTATTTGCTTTGTAGGTAGGCAAGACATCCTTACGAAAGTTACTAGGTGATGAAATAAATGCACGATACTCTGTTGCTTTTACTTTACCTAGTATACCATCAAGCATGTCTTGACATCTACTTTTAGCAATACCAAATGCCTCAGATTCAGCCGAAGAGGCTGCTCTGAAGCATACGATATCCATGTCAATAAGTGCTAACACTAAAACGGAACATCATCAGCAAGTTCTGAGAAAGCCTCGTCACTTGCTTCTGTAGTTGCACTACCTAATGAACCATGTAATACAAAGTGTTCATAAGTTTGTGCTAAGGCTACAACGTCTGCTGCGTTTAGTTTAGTACCATGTGTTGCTAAGGTAGCTACTGCATTAGACAAAGAGGATTGTCGAATAATCATAATCTGACGATCTGTTTCTGCACCTTGTGTTACTTTAGTTGCAGGTTTAGAAAGAGTAGGATCTTGCTTACCTAACCCTGTCCATTGCCAATAACCATTATCATCTTTTTCAGACATAATATCTACTGTATCTCCTTTCTGCCATGTTTGTGCTGCTTTAAATACTGCAGGATTACCAAATGACATTAACTTTTTAGACTGAGCTTGTCCTTGTTCGTTCTTATATGTAATCTCTAAGAACTGATAGGAACGACCATTCTTGCCTGTTTGTGTTTGCATTTGTCCTACATCAATTACTGTAATTTGCATTGACTATCTCCATGTTTTTCCAATCAGAACCTACTTGACACTCGACTCTCATTGGAAGGTTAAACTTAACTTTGAATAACTTTTCAAAGTTCTTAGGAACATCATTAAAACATTTATCAACAATGTTCACTATACTTATATTATCCCATACTTTAGGATTAAAGTCAAGTATTATAGAATCATGTACAGTATTAACCATTATAATTCCTTCCTTGTCTTTAAGTCTATTGTATAATGATACTCGTGCAATAGCCATTAGGTCTGCACCTAATCCCTGCACAGGATAATTTAGTATTCTTGTACGAGGGTACTTAACTTTTCCATACTTAGTTACTTCTGGTTCGTAGTAATAAGTTCTACCTGTAGGCATAATTAATTTACCATCTCGTTTAGCACGAAAAACTAACTCATCATGCCAAACTTGTAATTGTTTGTATTTGTTATAAAACTCATTAATAATCTTTTGCCAGTAGTCTTCATTACCTACGTCTTTAAAGTTAGGATCGTTAGCATAGCTATAAGCAGAGCCTCCATAGATAAGGCGGAATACAAAGGTCTTAGCAATCAAACGACTTGGTAAACCAAAACGTTCTTGGTTGTCTGAGTGCATGTCTGTACCTTTCCATATCTCATCTATGGCTAATTTATCTTGAGATAGATAGGCAGCACCTACCCATTCAAGTTGTTTTGCATCTGCTTGTAATAACATTAGAGGTCTCCTAAGTCAGCTTCCTCTTGCATTAAAGGTGGTAAATCGGATATAACTTTTTCGTTATATCCGACTACCTCTGGAAGTTCTTCTTCAATGCCTACATAAAATTCTGTTTGAGCGGTAGGGATCGGTTGAATTATAACTTCCTCATTACCTCGTATATCTACAATTTCAATCTTGGCATCGTAATTAAGCCAGACTCCAAAGATTAACGTGGTAAAAAATGCTACAATTGCTATTACAATATGGGTGTTTCTTGTACGTAGTTCCTTATTGTTCATCTATTCTCCATATCTAGTTTTAAATAATGATTTAATTTCTCCATCAAAGTTTTGTAGATTAGGTTTACTACTGGATAGTCTACCTGTACGTGCTACACATTGATTGAGTTGACCATGTAATACTCCTTTTCTCCAGTTCTGTTCATCAACAAGTTTGTTTAAACCTCTATAGTAAGTTGTCAATCTTTTGTCTAACGTTGCTCTAGTTTGTAACAAGCTAAGTATTTCTTTAGCATCGTTAGTAGGTAACTTTAATTGTTTAAGAGTACTCTCGTCTGTAGAGTAGTAACCTTCTTTAGCTAGTTCTGATTTAGGTAAAGGTGTACATAATCTAGGTAGTACTAAAGTTTTTTCTTCCCATTTGTATTTAACTTGTCCTTTTTTAAGACCTGTTTTATATACTCCAATCTCCACCTGTTCGCGGTATTTAATGTCTCCACCATAAATGAGAGCAGAAAGATGCTCATTACTAGAGGGATTGAAATCAGGATGATTATGGTGCTTATAAAGTCTTCTATCAAGTTTTCCAATTTGTTCTTCAAGTTCATTAGCGAGTACCTCACTCCAGTTGTAGTCATAAGTTATACCATTAAATTCCATTTCTTCTAATACAAGTAAGTCTTGATTATGTAAACTAATTAGTCGTAAGAGATGTGGTTGTTTATGTAAGTCTTCTATTTGTTTACGATAGACTTGTTCTGTAACAATAAGGTCTTGTCTGAGATAGTCAAACAATATATCTTTAGGTATGTTAGGTGTGTTAATACCATTGTTCCAGTATTCTTCTTTTACTGTGTCAAGTTTTTGTTCTATACCATAATGTTCTGCTACTTCATTTAGACTAGGATAGGGTTTGTTTTGTCCTGTAAGAATGAAGTGTACAAGTTGACAATCCCATATCCGTTTCTTATTAAAACGTATACCATATTTACGTAGCCAGTGTAAATCAAACTTGATGTTAAACCCTACAAGAATATCCGTTGAATCTAAGGAGAGTTGAAGATTCTCCAGATTGTTCTTGTAAGGTTGTGCATCAAACTCAATTATATAAATTGATTGTGGTGAGTTATTGTAAGGAGTTGATGTAGTACCTACTAAACAAAGGCTATTGTTTTGGTCAAACGGATTACCTTTATTACTTATTGTAGTTTCAACATCAATAATTGTGTAGTTCATTTCTTCTCCTTACATAATCCTATTATATTAAACTCACCTGGATGGCTTCCTGCTGTACACCACCATTTATTATTATACCATACTTTTGCAGATTGTCCACACTTATTGCAAACTTTTTTAGCTTTATCATATTTCTGCATATCGAGCTACCTCTGGTTGAATGATGACTTGTGTTTGCCCATGTCGTAAATCAGGCAACGAATCTGTATCACCTAGTAGTTTATTTTTACTAATGTTAAGGTAACGTCTACGAGATGTATTGTCTTGTTCTTTACCAATACCTAATATCCAATCAGCTTCACCTTGTTTAGCTGTTTTACTACTGTCTACCATATCCATAGTTAACCAGAGTTTACCCTCTGCTTCACCACCTGCTTGACTAACAGCAATAACAGGTCCATATTGTTTAGAAAGTTCTCTTGCCCATTGGTAGATAGCTTTAAGTTCTAAGTCATTACGATCTGCTTTGAATCCTTTAATCTTATCTATCTGGTCAAATATAATAAGACCGGGATTGTATTGTTTTAATACAGCTTCAATACGTTTAGCATTTGATGAGTCATTAAAGTCAAAGATTTTAATGCGTCCTTCTGTAATGTCCATGTATTGTTTTGCATAGTGTGGTATATCACTAAACAATTGTTGTGTTTCTAATCCGAGTAAAGCTTGGTAACAACGGATAGCTACTTTCTTACCTTGCTCTTCGTTGTTAAACCATATAATATCTTTGTCAGTTTGAGCTACCATGTTAGTAATTTCACTAGCTAAGAAGGTAGTCTTACCAGTCTCAGGTCTAGCAAAGATAAATCCAAAGTCTCCTTGACGTAGTGAACCCATTGATTTGTTAAGCCAATTTAATCTCCAACGTAGTCCAGACTCTGCTACTTGTGATTGGTACAAGTCAGCAAGATCAGTAGTAATTGCTTCTGGTTTATCATCTTCTATATCGTCTTGTTCAAACTCTAAGAATTTGTCGAATAACTTTTGTATTTCTGTATTGCCGTCCTCTACGTCTAGTGCTATTTTAGCTAGACTACCTGCAAGACAGCGTGTCTTGTGTGTACGTAGTAGTTCGATAAGAGGTTCTGTAATTTCTTTTGTGTTGTAATAAAATACTTCATCAATAAGGTCTTTAAGTTCTTGTCGTTCTGATGATTGTAATAAATAATTATTATTATAACTAATTTCTAATTGTTCTTTTGTAATACTATTAGTATTATATTTATTATAGTAACTATCAATACTAATAAATAATTTATATAAGTTAGTATAATTAGTTTTAATAAATTCTAAATTAAGATACTTATAATAATTACTATATAACTCTTTGTCTTCACAAAAAAGTTTAGCTATTTGTTTTTCAACCATTCTAAAATCTCTCCTTTACTATATTCTTTTGGATCTGCTGCAGTTATAACTACACTCGCAGCGATGCTTTTTGCTTTTAAATTATTCTTAATCTTAATTGCTTGTTTAGCTTTATCACGATCTAACCATATTGTAACAGGTTTTTTTGAAGCTGTCAACTTTTGTTCTAACTCAGTAGAAACTGTTGATCCTAATAAAGGGATAGCACAGTAGCCTTCGTAACGTAGTCGAGCAACTTTAATTGCAGAGAGTACATCTTCAACAAGTACAATCTTATCTCCTTTGCCATAAACTATAATAGGTTTTTGTCCTTGTGATTTGTACTTAGCTCCATCAGAAAAGTTACGTCCTTGCCAGTAGTTTCTACTACGAACAAGTACTAAAACTTTATGTAATGGAGACCATTCCATTTTGTATTTTATTGCATCTTCGCTGGAGATGTCGTATTTTAGCAACCATTTCATAGCTTTTTGTGGAATATCTTTGATGGTAGTAATCATTTCAAACTCTTTAATTATAGGTTTATTATTGAGGCGTTGACGTAGGGAATTAAGATCATTTTTAATTTTATTATAACCGCAACCAAAGCAATAGTAATTGTTAGTATACTCTGCTAGGTTATCTTTGCTGCCACACTTAGGGCAAGGGTTATGTCCTAGAAACTGACTCATGATTCTCCTTAGTTTTAACTCATACAAAAACACAATACAAATGTTAATAAGTATGATATAATATACATATAGAATGAAAATTTATTCTATTAATCTAAACGAAAGGAACTATACTATGTGGACAACTCCATCAGCTACTGAAATGCGTTTCGGTTTTGAAGTTACAATGTACGTAATGAATAAGTAAGGAAAGGGGATTACTCCCCTTCCTCTAACTCATCAACATCACCTCTTAAATCTTCACGTTCATCTGCATTTAATTCCCTTTGTATACTTTGAAAACAAGTATTACATAGGTCTACATAGTCACCAGTAGTAGCAGACTTCCTAGTCGATTCAAAATCTGATAGTTGTCTATCACAAGCAATACATCTCATAAGTTTTCCTTTTCGTATTGATGTATTGTTATAGTAACATAAATTTTAAACCTTGTCAAGTTCTTTTTCTATAAAAGGTTTAGTTCCCATTATAAAGTCGAAAGCTTTTTGTGCTAACGCACTAGCTTTCATAATATTTTTAGTATCTTTTTCAAGTACTTCTAACCAAGAGTTAATGTACTCTGTGTGTTGTAGTTTACCTTCAACACCATTAGCATTACATAACATAGCAGCACCTAGTTCTGCTACAAGTTCTTCAAAAGCATAAGCTTTGTCTCCGAACCTATTGTTTAAATCTCTATCAAGACGTTTCTTATGTCCTGTCCAATGTGTAAGTTCATGAAACGTAGTTGCATAATAATCTTCTGCAGTTTTAAACTTTGTAATTTTTGGTACTTGTATTAAATCCATACTAGGTATGTAACAAGCTTTGTCATAACCTACTTGAAGTTCTGCACCAGTGCGTTTAATAACTGTGTCGCAATTATCTTTACGAAACTTTACTTCTTCTGGTTCAGGTAATGGTGACATACCCTCAACGTTATCACGATTAAATACGTTGTATGATCTAACCATTTTCCACCAATGTTCTTTACCTTGTTCATCTACTTTAGACATTGGTTTATAAAAGATAATAGGAACAGACTTAGCACCCTTTTTAATAGGTTTGTCTAGTCCTGTTATTTGTTTGGCTTGATTGTATGTCATCCAATAAGGAGACATACCGTGCTTCTCATCTGTGTTCATGTTAAGCCACATCCAATTAAATCCTGAGTACTCATGACCAGTAATAAGATTACGTGGTCGTGTAGTTTCCCATGACTTAATCCATTTACCTGGATTACTACGTAGTTCTTCTAATATCTTTTGTGTTACTTGTTTTGCTACTTCTGCTGAGTTCATAAGCTCTCCTCTAGTTCACTAAGTTTAATCCAACCATACTCACCAAGATACTCATCGCAGCAAGTAGAACGATTGTTCCTGTCATTGGCACAGAAAGGGCATACTTCTATATTTTCTTCTTCCATTATGTTATTTGTTGAGTTCATAAGTTCTCTCCTTAGAGTTCTTTTACATCATAATTACAATTAGTATATTCTAAATTAGTATCAGTTATATGCTCTGAACCATATTTTTGAAATAATTTAATAGCTTCATTTTGACATGTAGCATCAATAGTAAATTTCCATACTTGTTCTTCTCTAACTTCAAACTCAAATTGTTTCATAATTAATCTCCTTAAATTACCTATAAAAAATCTATGGTTAGGGTAGTAACTGCTAATTTAACCTAACTATCCTTGCACATAATGTGAGCAGTTGGATATACATAGACTGAGACTCAGCAGGATGTGTTGTTCTGGGTATCACTGCTATTATTACCCCGTTAGCAGTCTACTGCTATTTTAGTTAGTTTAAGCTGTTGTTAAAACAGCAAGGTATTAACCACACCTAATTACCTAGATTCTTTCAAAGATTCACCATCAGTTAGTCTAGGTAATATCTACATCTGTTAATACATCACGTTTGTTTTCTTCTGACAAGTAATAATTTGGATTATTTATAAACATTTTATTAGCTTGGTCAGAATCGTTAGCATTAATAATAAATCTATATAAGTGTCGTTCTTCTACTTCAAACATAAAAGGTTTCATTTATATCTCCTTTTTCAAATTGTTCTAAGTCATACTCTTGTTGACCTATTAACTTACGATATAAATAATCTTCCATAATTTGTTCTTGTTCTTGATCTAAACGTTCAGTCATTTTCGTAATCTCCATGTGGTCCGTTGTCAAACTTTTTACGTGCATATTTATTAGCTAATAGACTAGCTACATCATGAGAGTAACCAGCTTCAATATAAATATGATAATACATTTCCCAATAACTTTCTAGTATTGCATCATTTCCTTCGTGCATTAGTGTCTCTCTTCTTTAGGTGGTAGCATTACAATTTCTGGTACATGTAAATGCCTACACAATAAGTTATATATTTCTTGACCTGATATACTCATTCTATCATAATCATAGCCTAAGTCAAGTACTAATTCTTGTACTGCTTCTACATCTAATGATTCAAATACACTCATAATACTCCCCTTGTCCATATTGATTTAAGAAACTCTATTTGTGCTTTGAGTGTAGCCTCACTCGCATGATGATGAGATAAAGGAAATCTGTTGTACACTTTGTTAAAATGATAAGCATAAATATTATACAAATCAATCTTGCTTAGTTCCATAATACTCTCCTTAAAAAAATAGTCAGCTCCTACTGGGAGCGAGCTGACATTTTTTGTAATTGTTCGCATTTTGCTAATAAGACTTTACGATTAAGTAACTCTGGCTTAGGATATTGTTTATGAACTTTGTAAAATTCATAACAGTATACCTCTGCTAGAGTTTCCATATTTAATTTGTATAATGGTATCATAATTTTCTCCTAAAGTAAATAAAATAATGCCGCATTTTGCTAAGTTGACTAATATATCCTCGCTACGCTCGGATGACCGACCTTCTTCTCTTTCATGCGGAGAGCAAAGGTTTTTACATGCGAGTAGCTGCTTGCAGCACCGAGCATGTTTGGGGTACAAAAAAAAGGGAAGAGCCGAAGCCCCTCCCTATTCTTATTAACCTACGTTAGCAGCAACTTTGTTGAGTGGTGTTTGCTCAATTGTTGGGTGATTGTTATACTCTGCGTTACGTTTCATTCTAGCTTCTCTTGCATCTTTCTCTGTAGCTTGGAAGTCAGCACATATATCTTTGAGCTTAGTCATTGCATTTGCTATTGTGTTAAGCTGTGCAAGACCTTCCATACATATTTCAGAACCATTAGCGAATTGATACTTCATGTTACGTAATATAGCTTCTATCTTTACTGCTTGAACTTTAGTACTTGGTGCATAAGTTCTACCTGATTGTGAAGTATATCCACCTGCGTTAACTGAATCGTTAAGTACATCTAAGAACTTGTTATCGTTTGTTGTAGCCATTTGTAATTCTCCATATTTAAGATTAAAATTTAAGGGAAACTTCCCCCTCACACTTGCAGGGGGAAGAATTCCTGTAGTATTATTAATATATTTCTACTGGTTGTATGAAGTATGAGTCACTGTTAGGTTCATCAGTACTTATGTCATAGTACGGGTCACTAGATGAACCTGCCATTCTTATCAGTAACTCTTCTTCTCTTAGTGCGTCTATCTCTAGTATATCTATTTCTGAGTTAGATACATACTGTAAGAATCTATAACCTTGATCAAACAAATCATCTGATAATTCATCAACGACTTTGATGTGATTTGTATCGTGATTGATTACTTCCATGAAATTTAACATAACATTCTCCTTATTAAAAAAAAATAAAATATATAGATTATAGCTTTCGCTATGGGCAACATACATCATAAGGATTCATGATTGTCAAGAAATACTCCTTATAAAGACACGTGCAAGCCAGACTGCTTTGCTGGCTGGGTTGTGCTGTGTTTTGTTAGGAGGAGGCTCTTTACAATTATTAATCCTTGTTGGTTAGCCAGCTCTGCTGGCGATAATCCCATAGAGCGGGAGCAATAATATATATATAATTATTTTACGTAATGGAAATGAAGGATTGTTGCGTAGGCAGAACCCTAACGGCATCAGCCGTCTTGGGTTATGGCAAGCACACGAAACACACAGCTTTAGCTGTGATGTAAGGAACGAGCTTGGGTTGTTGGGCGAAGTGACTGGTGAGCTACCTGAACTGTTTTGTAATGGAGTAAAATAAACATTTAAAAAAGAAGCAAGGAACTCCGTAGGACTAAGCTCCATGCAATGGTCACCGAAGGTCATGACTTTTGGGTTATAAGAATATATAACAGTATAACAAAAGGATATATAGAATAGATAACATATGATTAATTATTAAGCAGAAGTAATATCATAATGTATTGTTATATCAATAACATAGAGGAGGAATAGTATTGATGTTTGTAATTCATCATATATGATCATTATCGTACATTTATCTGTCTACATAGAATAACTTTAGTGCGACTAACAACAGCGATAGCTGTTTTCCGCAGGGGTTTATGCGGAACACCCCCGAAGGGGGTTTAGTTGCAGGTTATACTAAATGAATTACAACTAAAATTTATCTAAGAAAAATGTCAGGAATAGGAAACCACTGTCGTGGTTAATTAGCAAGGGGTATAATCTTGTGATAAGTATTATTAATCACCTATTTACTAATTATGTATTGACTTTTG
>Ga0181596_10003755_pt1 | contig 14014 bp, 15 predicted proteins | sample 041ome_6_FD_148655 | JGI IMG/M metagenome (GOLD analysis project Ga0181596, IMG submission 148655) | Coastal salt marsh microbial communities from the Groves Creek Marsh, Skidaway Island, Georgia - 041402US metaG (spades assembly) | ecosystem: Environmental > Aquatic > Marine > Intertidal zone... | reverse complement strand
TTGCAGATGGTGAAGATGAAAATACACTTAAAGCTGCAATCGCATTTAAAAATTCTAAATTAGGTATCCCAATTCTTGTGGGGAAAGAAGAAAAAATAAAAGAACAAATTAAAAATATTGGTTACAGTGAAAATTTTGATATCGAAATAGTAAACTCAAAAGATGAAGAAAAAAGAAATAAATATGTAAAACATTTATTTCAAAAATTACAAAGAGAACAAGGGTTACTAGAAAGAGATTGTGACAGACTTGTTAGAAACGACAGAGTGATATGGGCAACTAGTATGGTTGCTTGTGGTGATGCAGATGGAGCTGTTACAGGAAATACAAGGCGTTTTGGTGCTTCATTAGATAAAATAAAACAAGTAGTTGATGTTAGAGATGGTGAAATCATGTTTGGTCTGAATATGGTTGTTCACAAAGGTAAAACAATTTTTGTTGGCGATACCAGTGTTCATGAATATCCAACATCAGAACAAATGGCCGAAATAGCAATTTCAACAGCTAGAGTAGTTAGACTGTTTGGTTTTGAACCAAAAGTAGCATTTGTTTCTCACTCTACATTTGGTCAGCCTCTCACCAGTCGTACAAAACATATTAGAAATGCAGTAGATATGTTAAAAGAAAGAAAAGTTGATTTTGAATTTGATGGAGATATGCAACCAGATGTTGCTTTAAATTCTGAGTATGAAGAACTCTATCCTTTTTCTAAAATTGTTGGTAAAGCAAATATTTTAATCATGCCAGGTCAACATAGTGCTGCTATATCATATAAAATGATGAAAACGCTAGGAGACACTAAGGTCATTGGGCCTTTATTGATTGGGCTTGGATTGCCAATTGAAATTGCTCCTCTAAGATCTTCAACATCAGAACTTATTAATCTAGCATCTATTGCTGCTTATTCCGCCGATGTAATTGATTATAAAAAATAATTATTCTTTTTGAATTCTTAAATCTTCTACAAGAAGAATACTTGCGATAACATCTTCAACATCTAATATTTCTTTTGCTTCACTAATTACTAGATCTTTTTCTTCAGCAGTTAACGCAATTCCATAAACATAAATTTTTTTCTTATAAGTGTCTATTTGATAATTTGTGGCCTTAATATTCTTATTTAAAATAATGGCTGTTCGAAGTTGAGAAGTTATTAAAATATCCTTTGCAGATCTTTTAAAATTAAATTCTTCTTTTATTTTAATATCATTACGAACAGACCTAGCACCTTTTGTTTCCCAGGCTAATTTAGTTAATAATAATTTTTCTTCAGGATTATCAACTTTTCCTGTTAAAAAAATTCTTCCATCTAATACTTTGGATTTTACTGATAGAAGATGTTTTTTATCCTGAATAAGAATTCGAGCAGCTAAATTTTTCTGCATAATTGAGTCATCCATTTGTGTGCCAACAGTTCTTGGGTCTAATGCAACTGAAACCCCTGTACCAAAAATACCTTTTGATGCAACACCAACACAACTAGATAAAATTATCCCTAGTAAGACAACTAATATAAACTTAGATTTCATTTTTTTAATTTCAAACAATAACTATAAATTTCTTTTTTAGAAATATTTTTATTTTGACTAATAATTTCTGTGATTTCTTTAATAGTTAATTTATTAATCATTTTTTTAATTATATTCATATCTGATTCCGTTAATTCTTGTGAGACATTTTTATCAATTTTTTTTTCTGAAATTACTATTGTTAGCTCCCCTTTTAGCTCTTTGTTAAATATTTCCAAATCATCAATATTTTTTCTTATAAATTCTTCATATAATTTTGAAATTTCTCTACAAAATACTACTTTTCTTCCACTAAAGTTTTTTTTTAGTACAGGAATAATTTTATTAACTTTTTTTGCAGATACAAAAAAAACACATGAACCGTCAAATTTTGATATTTGATTAAAGACATTTACAATTGCCTGTTTTTTTTCAGGTAAAAATCCACAAAAAATAAATTTTTCTGAAAAACCACTTATTGATACAGCTGATGCAACAGCAGAAGGTCCTGGAATTGGAATAATTTTAATATCATTTTTAACACATTCGTTGACTAATATTGCGCCCGGATCAGAAATACTTGGTGTTCCAGCATCTGAAATTAATGAAATTGTTTCTCCAGATTTAAGAAGATCTATGATCTTATTTAAATTTTTTGACTCATTAAATTTATGATTTGAGATCAGTCGTGATTTTATTTCATATCTATCTAGTAAAATTCTAGAGACCCTTGTATCTTCACAAAGAATATAACTAGATTTGTTTAATGTTTCTATAGCTCTTAAAGTAATATCTTTTAAATTACCAATTGGTGTTGATACCAAATAAAGACCATTTTCTTTTTGTTGAGATTGTGATTTTATAATCATAATTAAGCTTAAAAAATATTATACTAACATTAAAATGAGTAAATTTATTAAAATTATTTTTTTTGTAATATTAAATTTTTCTTTATTACTTTCATTTCCTTCAAAAGCCTCAGAAAAAATTAAGATTGGTTTGATGGTTCCTTTAACAGGTTCAAATAAAGAACTAGGACAATCAATTATTAAAGCTGTTAGATTGGCGGTTAAAGATATTAATGACAATTCAATAGAAATTATTCCTAAAGATACAGCCTCCAAGGCAAACAAAGCGCTTAAATCTGCATTTGAATTAAACCAAATGGGTGTGAGGATTGTTATTGGTCCTGTTTTCTACGAAAGCATAACTTATTTAGATGAAATCAAAGATATAACTTTCTTGTCGTTAACAAACAAAACACTAGATCTTCCAAAAAATGTAATCTCAGCAGGAATAAATTCAACTTCTCAATTCAATACTATAAAAAAATTTATTGAGATAAATAAAATAAATAGGACAATATTTTTAACACCTATTCAAAATTATGAATTTGAAGTCAAAAAGGGAATTAAAGAGTCAAGAATTAAAACATTTAAAGATTACGACTATAGTACTGAGCCCACAAAATTAACTAAACAGATTGAAGAAATTACTAATTATCAGATAAGAAAACAAAATTTAGAAGATGAAATTTTAAGATTAAAAAAATCAAATCAACCAAATAAAGAAAAAAAAATTAAAAAACTTGAACAAAGATATACTTTGGGTGGTTTAAATTTCGATGCAGTCGTCATTGCAGATTTTGATGAAAGTTTAAAAAGTGTATCCACATCACTTTTATACACAGATGTTTCTCCTAAAAATAAGTATTTTATTACATTAAACCAGTGGTTTAGTAAGAGTTTATTAAATGAAATAGATATTCAGCCTTTATATTACCCATCCATAAATCAAAATAATTTTCAAAATTATAAAGATAAATTTTTTAAAGAATTTAATGAATATCCTTCACACTTATCATTATTAAGCTACGATCTTGTGGGGCTAGTCTATTACTTATCAAGAAAAACTAACCTCTCCAATTTAAATAAAGTTTTTAAAAAAAAGAATTCTTTCAAAGGTAAGATTGGTATTTTTGATATTAAAAATAACAAAATAAACCATCGATTAAATTTTTATAAAATTGAAGACAAAAAAATTACAGAAATTTTCTAATTTTCCTAAATGCAGCAAAACGATGATCAATTTTATATTTTTGTATTGAGCTCATTTCACCAAAAGTCTTTCTTCTGTTTTTAGGAATGAAAATTGGATCATAGCCAAAACCATTTTTCCCCTTCGGTTTTGATGAAATATGCCCCTCAATTTTACCCATAACAGATGCTATTTTTTTATCTAAATGAAAAATTGATAGTGTACAAACAAACCTAGCTTTAACTTTTTTATCTTTCCAGTTTTTATCTTTTTTGGATAATTCTTTGTACACTCTGTTTATAGCTTTTTTAAAATCACCTTTTTTTCCACCCCACCTGGCTGAATAAATTCCAGGGTTTTTATCTAAAATATCTATCTCAAGACCCGAATCATCTGCTAAACAAATTAATCCTGTTTTTTTTGAAAAATGTTTAGATTTTATGATTGAGTTTTCTGTGAATGTGATGCCATCTTCTCTTGGACTCTTTAGTTTAAATTCTGATGTAGAGTATGTTTTAATATATTTTGGCAATAAATCTTTGATTTCCTTATATTTTCCCTTGTTATTAGTGCCTATAAGCAATTTTGAGATTTTTTTCATTAATACCTAGCAATTTTGAGATTTCTTACCATATATGCTGTCATGGAAAAAGAAGAAAACCTTAATCAAGAAAATACAGCAACTGAAACTTCAAGTGAGAATATCGAAGCTGATCAAAAATCAGACAATATGCAAGAAGAGAACAAAGCTGAAGAAGAGAAAATAGAACTATCTCCTGAAGAAAAGATAAAAGAATTAGAAGATAAATTAGCAAGAACTTTTGCTGAAATGGAAAACCAAAGAAGAAGGTTTGAAAAAGAAAAAGATGATGCATTTGATTATGGTGGATTCGCATTTGCAAAAGAAGCTTTGAATTTAATTGACAACCTTGCAAGATCTAAATTAATCTTAGAGAGTGACGAAGCTCTTAAAGATACTGAAGCATTAAAAAAAACTTTGGAGCATTTTGATATAATCAATAAAGATTTAATCTCTATTTTTAAAAAAAATAATATTAAACCAATTGATTGTCTTAATAAAAAATTAGACCCAAATTTACATCAGGCAATGATGGAGATTGAAGATGACCAAAAAGAACCAGGAACTATTGTTCAAGAAGTTCAAAAGGGCTTTATGATAAAAGACAGATTGCTAAGACCATCTTTAGTTGGTGTATCTAAAAAGACAGAAAATAAAGATGATAAAAGTGAGGAAAATAAGGAGAATTTAGACAAATAATTACATTTGTTGAACTTGCAGAATTAATATTAACACATATATGAATGGGAGAATTTAAATTATGAGCAAAATTATCGGAATAGATCTTGGTACAACGAATTCATGTGTATCAATTATGGAAGGAAGCCAACCTAAGGTATTAGAAAATGCTGAGGGTGCAAGAACAACTCCTTCAGTTGTGGCTTTTACAGATGATGGAGAAAAACTAGTCGGTCAACCCGCAAAAAGACAAGCTGTAACAAATCCTGAAAATACAATTTTTGCTGTTAAAAGATTAATCGGAAGAAATTTTGAAGACCCAACTGTAAAAAAAGACATAGCTGCAGCTCCTTTTAAAATAGTCAATTCTGAAAAAGGTGATGCTTGGATTGAAGCAAAAGGAGAAAAATACTCACCATCTCAAATTTCTGCTTTTATTCTTCAAAAAATGAAAGAAACTGCTGAAAAATATTTGGGTCAAGAAGTGAATAAAGCGGTAATAACAGTACCTGCTTACTTCAATGATGCTCAAAGACAAGCAACAAAGGATGCCGGTAAAATTGCGGGATTAGAAGTTTTAAGAATAATTAATGAACCTACTGCTGCATCACTTGCATATGGTTTAGATAAAAAACAAAACAAAAAAATTGCTGTATATGATTTAGGAGGAGGAACATTTGATGTTTCTATTCTTGAATTAGGAGATGGTGTATTTGAGGTTAAATCAACTAATGGAGATACTTTTTTAGGTGGTGAAGATTTTGATAATGCAATTGTTGATTACTTAATAGCTGAATTTAAAAAAGATAACGGTATAGATTTAACATCTGATAAACTTGCACTTCAAAGATTAAAAGAAGCGGCTGAAAAAGCTAAAATTGAACTATCTTCTGCTGAACAAACAGATATCAATTTACCTTTTATAACAGCTGACAAAACTGGTCCGAAACACATTAATTTAAAAATGACTAGAGCTAAACTTGAAGCTCTTGTAGAAGATTTAATAGCAAGAACATTGCCACCTTGTAAAACAGCATTGAGTGATGCTGGTATATCAGCAAGCGACATAGATGAAATAGTTATGGTTGGAGGAATGACTAGAATGCCAAAAGTTCTAGCTGAAGTTAAAAACTTTTTTGGAAAAGACCCAAATAAAAGTGTTAATCCAGATGAAGTAGTTGCAATGGGTGCAGCAATTCAAGCTGGTGTACTTCAAGGTGATGTCAAAGATGTACTTCTTTTAGATGTTACGCCTTTATCTCTAGGTATCGAAACTCTAGGTGGTGTATCTACTAAGCTTATTGAGAAAAATACAACAATACCAACAAAAAAAAGCCAAGTATTTTCCACAGCAGAAGATAATCAGCCTGCAGTGTCTATTAGGGTACTTCAGGGAGAAAGAGAAATGGCAACTGATAACAAGATGTTGGGAAATTTTGAATTAGTTGGTATTGCTCCAGCTCCAAGAGGAGTTCCTCAAATTGAAGTTACTTTTGATATTGATGCAAATGGTATAGTTAGTGTTTCAGCAAAAGATAAAGGAACTGGAAAAGAGCAGAAAATTCAAATTCAGGCTTCAGGTGGATTAAGTGAAGAAGAAATTGAAAAAATGGTTAAAGATGCTGAAGCTAATAAGGAAGAAGATAAAAAGAAAAGAGAGTCAGTAGATACGAGAAATCAGGCTGATACTTTAATTCATTCAACTGAAAAAAATCTTAAGGAGCATGGATCAAAAATTACTGATGCAGAAAAGAAAGCAATAGAAGATGCATCAGCAACTTTAAAAGAAGCTCTTAAAGGGACTGACAATGAAGATATTAAGAAAAAAACAGAAGCGTTAGTTCAAGCATCAATGAAATTAGGTGAGGCTATATACAAAGCTCAAGAAAAAAAACCAGACTCACCTGATGATAGTAAAAATAATGATGAAGGAAAAAAAGACGATAACGTAGTTGATGCAGATTTTGAAGAAGTAAAAGAAGAAAACAAAGAAGAAGATAAAGAAAAAAGCGCTTAAGAATATCAACAATCATTATCTCAAGGTAACTTATGGCTAAAAGAGATTTCTATGATGTTTTGGGTGTAGAAAAAAGTGCATCTCCTGATGAATTAAAATCAGCTTATAGAAAACTTGCTGTCAAATATCATCCCGACAAAAATCCTGGCGATAAGGTTGCAGAGGATAAATTCAAGGAAGCTAGCGAAGCTTACGGAATTCTCTCAGATAAAGAAAAAAAACAAAACTATGATAACTTTGGTCATGCGGCCTTTGAAAACGGTGGTGGAAGACAAAGTAGTGGTTTTGGTGGTTTTGGTGGGGCAGATTTTTCAGATATTTTTGAGGATTTTTTTGGAGATTTTGGTGGTGGTGGACGATCAAGAAATAGAAGCTCTAATAACAGGGGTTCAGATCTACGATATGATTTATCAATTACACTAGAAGAAGCTTACCAAGGTAAAAAACAGGATATTAAATTTTCAACAACAGAAAAATGTAATACTTGTAAGGGAAATGGATCCAAGCCTGGTCACTCCCCTGATAGATGTAGTTACTGTGGTGGTAATGGAAAAGTAAGATCCAACCAGGGTTTTTTTACTGTTCAACAAACCTGTCCACAATGTAACGGGAATGGAGAAGAAATTACCCACCCCTGTAATGACTGTAATGGACAAGGAAAAAAACAAGCATCCAAGAAAATATCAGTAACAATTCCTAAAGGTGTTGACGATGGAACAAGGATTAGATTAGCAGGTAAGGGAGAGGCAGGAAGCAGAGGTGGTGCAACAGGTGATTTATATTTATTTATTAATGTTTATTCTCATGACTTATTTAAAAGATCAGATGAAAATTTATTTTTTGAGTTTCCACTTTCTTTAGCAGATGCTGCATTAGGTACCACCATTGAGATTCCTACTATTGATGGAGGTAAAGCTAAAATAAAAATTCCTGATGGAACTCAAAATGGTAAGCAGTTCAGGTTAAAAGGTAAAGGAATGCCATATATGAGAAGAGGTGATTTTGGTGATTTATACGTTCAAGTAAAAACTGAGGTACCTGTATACTTAAATAAAAAACAAAAGGAATTGCTGGAACAATTTAGAGAAATTGAAAACGATAAATCAAATCCAAGTATTAAAAAATTTTTTCAAAAAGCAAAAGATTTCTGGAAAAACTAAAAGACTAATCTTCTAAAAAAGGTTAATATTTAGTTAAATGAAAAAAATTAACTTAGCGATTTCAGGTTGTATGGGGAGAATGGGCCAGCAACTAATTAAATCATCTAAAAAAAATAAAAATTTTAAATTAGTTACACTCACAGAAAATAGATCAGTAAATAGAAAATTTAATGGAATTAGACCAGAGTTAAATTCTGAAAAAGCGTTTAAAAAAGCAGATTTAATTATTGATTTTACGGTTCCTGATTGTAGCCTAGAAATATTAAAAATAGCATCTAAACTTAAGAAAAAAGTAGTTATTGGAACAACAGGTTTTAATAAAACTCAAGAAAATCAAATTAAAAAATATGCAAAAAAGATAGCTATTTTAAAAGCTGGAAATATGAGTCTTGGTGTAAATTTATTGATGTATTTAACTGAAATTGCGTCAAAATCGTTGAATGATGAATATTTAAGTAAAATATTTGAAGTTCACCACAAACACAAAAAAGACTATCCATCAGGAACAGCCTTAATGCTTGGAAAAGGCATCGCAGATGGAAAGAATAAAAATTTATATAATTTAATTGGAAAAAAATTCTTAAATAAAAAATCTTTTCCTTATGGGAAAAAGATTAATTTTAATTCAATTAGAAAAGGTGAAATTATTGGCGAACACGAAGTGAAATTTTCGAGTGGCAAGGAAATAATTACATTAAACCATGAAGCTTTTGATAGAGCACTTTACTCAGACGGGGCTTTGACTGCTTCAAAATGGTTAATGAAAAAAAAACTAGGATTATACTCGATGAGAGATTTGCTTAACTTTTCATAATGAATGAAAAACAAAAAGCAAAAATTATAATTAATACTTTAAATAAAATTTATCCTAAGGCACCAATACCTCTAAAAAGTAAAAATACTTTCACACTTTTAATTTCTGTACTTCTTTCTGCACAATGTACTGATGTAAACGTTAATAATGTAACAAAGGATATATACCCCAAATACTATAGGCCAGAACACTTTGTAAAATTAGGAAGAAAAAAAATTGAAAAATTAATAAAGAAGATTGGTATTTTTAGAGTAAAAGCAAAAAGTATTTACTTAATGTCAAAACAAATTTTAGAAAAACATAACGGAAAAGTACCCAAAACATTTGAGGAACTAGAAAAACTACCTGGTATAGGCCATAAAACAGCTAGCGTTGTAATGTCTCAGGGTTTTGGATATCCAGCATTTGCAGTTGATACCCATATTCATAGACTTGCACAAAGATGGGGATTAACAAATGGAAAAAATGTAGTTCAAACTGAAAGAGATTTAAAACGAATATTTCCTAAAAAAACTTGGTCTAAACTTCATTTACAAATAATTTTTTATGGTAGAGAATATTGTAAAGCAAGAGATTGTTATGGTTTAATATGTAAAATATGTACCTCTTGCTACCCAAATAGAAAAAAACCTGTTATTACCCAAAAGGCATAATATGAAAATTTTAGGAATAGGAAATGCAATTGTTGATGTCATTTGTAAAGTAAATGATAATTTTATTGAACAAAATAATCTCACAAAGAGCACAATGAAATTATTTTTTGATGAAAATGAATTCAAAAATTTATTAAAAAATCTTAAAATTGAAAAAACTGTTTCTGGAGGGTCAGTTGCAAACTCGATAGTTGGTTTATCTCAACTTGGTGACCAAGTGGGTTTTATTGGAAAAGTTTCTGATGATAAATTTGGAAGTAAATACGAAGCAGGTTTGAAAAAAGAAAATGTTGAATATTTTTATTCTAAAAAGAACGAAGAATTACCTACTGGGACATGTTTAATACTAGTTACTCCGGACTCAGAAAGAACTATGTGCACATTCTTAGGTACAGCTGGAAAAATTAATGAAAATGATATCAATATTAATGCCATTAAAAAAAGTAAGTTAATTTTTTTAGAGGGCTACTTATGGGATGAGGGTGAGCCTAAAAAAGCATTTAATAAAGCAATTAATAATGCAAATAAGGTAGCGATGTCACTTTCTGACCAATTTTGTGTTGATAGACATAAGCCTCATTTTTTAGAATTGGTAAAAAACAAGCTGGATATAATTTTTGCAAATGAACAAGAAATTACCTCATTAATTGAGGCAAAAAGCTTTAACGAGGTGATCAACTTTTCAAAACAACTTAACAAGTTGATCGTTATTACAAGAGGGGAGAAAGGAGCGATAGCTATTCAAGGTAAAGAAGTCATTGAGCATGGAGTTCTGAAAAATCTTGAAATAATAGATCTTACAGGTGCTGGTGATCTTTTCGCTGCTGGATTTTTACATGGATATATTAATAAATTATCAATTAAAAATAGTCTGGAAAAAGGAACAGAAATGTCATCAAGGGTAATACAACAGATTGGTGCAAGACTTTAAACTTATTTTTTCTTTCTTTTAAAACTTCCTTTACCTTTTTTGGGGCTTACTATTTTTGGTTTATATTTTCTGGTATATAAGTTTTTAGTAATTGGATTTTTTTTATTCAATTTGATAACCATTTTTTTTACTAACTATAAATTCATTATCATTAAAAATAATAGATATTTTTTTTCTTAATCGATATATATGAGTTTCAACTGTATGAGTTTCAATATCAGATTGATAACTCCAAACATTTTTTTGTAGTTCATTAATACTAATTGGTTCTTTTTTGTTTATTAAATAAGTTATCATATTAATTTCTTTCTCAGTTAATTTTAGTTTTTTACTATTCAACTGCATTTCTCTCGAATTTAAATTAATAATATAATTATTAATTTTAATATCTGATTGATTGTTGAAATTAAGTTTTAAAAATTCAATATTAATTTTTTCAATTAATTTAGAAATATTAATTGGTTTACTATCTAAATAAACTTGATTGCTAAAACTTAAATTTTTTTTATTAGATATTATAAGATAATTACTAGAAATTTTTATTTTCTCACTTAATAAATTTTCATTATCTAGATTAATTATTTTGAAGTTTAAATTTAAATTAAGTTCTTCAAGAATACGATATAATGAGCTAAACTTATAAATAATTAAGCTTTGACTAATCATAAGTAGACCATATGCCAATTTTAGTTAAAAATAAACATACTCTTCTAATAGATGAATTTAAGTTTAGATGCTGCATTGGAAAAAAAAGTACAACAATTAATAAAAAAGAAGGTGATAAAAAAACTCCAAAAGGAACATTTGAAATTGAAAATCTTTACTTTAGGAAAGATAGAATAAAAAAACTTGAAACATCATTAAAATGTATCGAGATAAAAAAAAATATGGGTTGGTGTGATGATATTTATCAACCAAAAAAATACAATAAACTTGTTCAAATAAATAAAAATTTAAAATGTGAAAGACTAAAAAGAAAAGATTATAAATATGATTTGCTAATTCCTATTAAGTACAATTTTAAAAAACCAGTGATTGGTAAAGGAAGTTGTATTTTTATCCACTTAACAAGAGATTACAAACCTACTGCTGGCTGTATTGCTCTAAAAGAAAAAGATTTTCTGATTATGTTAAAATTAATTAACAAAAAAACAAAAATAAAAATTTGCTAGGTTCTCTGACCAAAAATACTAGATCCGATTCTAAGATAAGTTGACAGGTTTTTAGCTGCTTGAATATAGTCTGAGGACATACCCATGCTTAGCTCTTTAAAACCATAGTTTTTATTTAATTGTTGCATTTCCTTAAAATAATGATCAGGATCAATATTAACAGGAGGAATACACATCAAGCCAATTAAATCTAATTTAATTTCTTTGCAATAAGAAACTAATTTATCTAAATCATTTTTTTTAATACCTGATTTTTGACTCTCTTCTCCAATATTTACCTGTAAAAAAATTTTAACTCTTTTACCAAATTTTAATTGCTCTTCTGCAATTTTTTTTGCCATTTTTTCACTATCCACTGAATGAATATAATCAAATAATTTAACTGCAAATTTAACTTTATTGGTTTGTAATTTGCCAATCATGTGCAACTTAATTTTTAAATTTTTTTTTTTAACTTCTGTCCATTTTTCTATAGCTTCTTGAACTTTATTTTCGCCGAAATCAATATGACCATGTTCTATGACCGGAAGAATTTTATCTATCTTAAAAGTCTTTGAAACTGCAATAATTTTTGGATAATTGTGAATATTTAATTCATCTAGATTTATTTTGATATTATTTTCGATATCTAATAAGTTTTTTACAGTATTATGCATATAATTAGAAAATATTACTTTATTAATAAATTTGATTCAAACAATATAGACAAACAGAAAACAAATACTGGGATAATCTATAGAAACTATGATTCAAAAAATAACTTAAGCACTATTATTAAACTCAAACAACACTGTAAAAAAAAAGGTTATAAATTTTTTCTGTCTAACAATATTAGGCTTGCTGTTCAATTAAATTTAGATGGAGCCTATATTCCATCTTTTAACAATCAAAAAAATCATCTTTCATTTTCTTATAAAAAGAAATTTTTAATTATTGGTTCTGCTCATAATAACAAAGAGATTAGAATTAAAGAACAACAAGGAGTAAATATAATTTTTTTATCTTCAATTTTTAAAAAAAATAAAAACTTTCTAGGTATAAATAGGTTTAAATTATTATCAAAATTGACCAATAAAAAGATTGTAGCGCTTGGTGGAATTTCAAATTTTAATTTAAAAAAACTTAGACTTATAAATTGCTTTGGTTTTGCGGGAATTTCTTATTTTGAATAAAAAAAAGGCCCCAAAAATGGGGCCCTTTTAAAAATGTTCTAGACTAAATTAGAATGCAAATGATGCAGATAATTTAAAGAACTCATTGTCATTGTTTGCAGTTGTTGACGAACCATCAACATTGTCTGCACCAATCGATGTAGCAGTTACTGTCATACCACCTGAAGTGTATGATGCAGAAATACCATCAACTTCAACATCAGCTGAGTAGTCGCTTGATCTGCCGTTTTCAATTGTTTCTTGACCATAAGATATCGAAATATCATCATTTACTGTGTATGATAAAGCCCAAGATTTTACTTCTTGGTCTTTACTTGCAGTTGTGTGGTCATACTCAGAGCTAGATAATCCAACAGTGAATGATCCGTAAGCATACGATGCACTCATAGTAGTATAATCAGCTTCAACTTGAGAATTAGACTGGTCAGAACCAGATCCTAATTTAACAGTTAAACCTTCTATACCAGTATAAGTTAAACCAAGTGCACCTGAACCTTCGTCATTTTGACCTTCTGAAGCATATGACGCAGATATTGAAACACCATCAGCTAAACTTGGTAGTGTATATACTACTAAACCAGCACCACTTGGTCCTGCTTTAGGAGTTAAGCCAGAGTTACTTGATCCTGTAGTAATTCCTAGAGTGTTATCCCATAGGTCACCAGCAGCAGTAGCATCGATAGCAGCAGCAGCATTTGATCCACCATGTCCATGTACAGTAACTGTACCTAAACTGTCAGAACCAACTGAAACACTGTGGTTATCGAAAGGTCCACCACCAGCTTCTGCACCATTGTCTAGTTCAAAAGATAAACTTACTGATAGTCCACCATCAGTTTCACCTGAACCAGCAAAGTTAACACTATTAGCCATAGCAACAGTTTTACCTGCCGCACTTTGACTTCTATTAGTAACAGAAATAGAAGCAGCACCTGAAACAGCTAATTCACCAGCAACAGCTACTGAAGAAGCCATAAGCGAACCTGCTAATGCAGTTAAGCCTACTTTTTTAAGATTGTTCATATTAAAATCTCCTTAATTTATTTTGTTTGTTATTAATAATAAACAGGTTGTATTTATCATTTTTTTTCATAAAATTGACAATATATTCAGTTTTTTGCAAATAAATGAATTTGTGTTGCATTTTTGCATCATATTTAGGCTGCATTTACTTAAATTTTAGCTATTTTTATAAAATATTGTATAAAGATCATAATTCACAAAAAAACATTATGTTTTCAGCAAAATTTATAAAGTTAATGACGCTATTTATCATAGCTTTGGTGGCTCTT
>Ga0181596_10003752_pt1 | contig 14031 bp, 14 predicted proteins | sample 041ome_6_FD_148655 | JGI IMG/M metagenome (GOLD analysis project Ga0181596, IMG submission 148655) | Coastal salt marsh microbial communities from the Groves Creek Marsh, Skidaway Island, Georgia - 041402US metaG (spades assembly) | ecosystem: Environmental > Aquatic > Marine > Intertidal zone... | reverse complement strand
CGTCTTCTTTAGCCTCTGTTGGGCTTTCTTCCTCAGCAGGAGCAGCCGTTGCTTCCGCAACAACTTCTTCAACAGCAGGAGTTTCTTCAACAGCAGGAGTTTCTTCAACAGCAGCAGTTTCTTCAACAGCAGCTTCCTCGGTAACAGCTTCCGCTTCGGCTTGTGCAGCAGCTTCGGCAGCAGCAATTTCGGCTACGGCAGCAGCGGCAGCTTCTTCTCGTTTGCTGTTCACTTCTTTTTCAGCAGCAAGACGATGAGCTCTAGCAGTGGCATCCTCATCCTTCAACGAATCTTTTTTCGATTGAATTTTGGCATTTTTTTCTTCCAACCAAGCTTCGAATTTTTTCGCTGCTTGTTCTTCCGTCAATGCGCCTTTTCTGACTCCACCATTCAAGTGGTGTTTCAACAAAATTCCTTTGTAAGAAAGCAGTGTTTTGGCCGTATCTGTTGGTTGTGCACCGTTTTCTAGCCATTTTACCGTTTCGTCCACTTTAATGTCCACAGTGGCAGGATTGGTGTTGGGATTGTACGTTCCTAATTTTTCTAAAAAACGCCCATCTCTTTTGGCGCGTGCATCTGCGGCAACAACCCAATAAAAAGGTTTTCCTTTTTTACCGTGTCTTTGAAGTCTTATTTTTACTGGCATAACATATTAATTTGTGTGGATTCCCGATCCACGGATTATTAATTCCGGGCTGCAAATATAAAATTATTTTAACATCCTTTTTTCAATTTTTTGTTTTTATCACGATTTTATGGAAGTTTACCTTAAATGAAGAATCAAAACTCCATTATAGCGTAAGCTAGAATTGGACTGGAAATGGTTTTCTTACATTTTGTGGGGGATATAAAAAATTAAAATAATTCAGCACCCTAGCTTTTGATTTGCTGATTATACTTGTTGAAGCGTATAAAATATTGTACTTTTGCGCCCTAAATTTCCAATACTAATGAACATTACCAGAACAGATATTGATGCCCTGAATGCCGTTATTAACATTTCACTAGATCGAAAAGATTTTGGCGATAAAGTAGCACGTGTTTTAAACGACTATCGAAAAAACGCCAACATACCGGGATTTCGCAAAGGACACGTGCCGATGGGAATGATCAAAAAACAGTACGAAACGGCAGTTACTGCTGATGAAGTCAACAAAATCCTCCGTGAACAACTGGAGACCTATTTGCGCGAAGAAAAAATTGATTTGTTAGGAAATCCCTTGCCCAAAGCTCCCAATGAAGCATTTGATTGGAAAGCAGACCAAATGCAGTTTGATTTTGAACTGGGAATTGCCCCTCAATTTGAGGTGCGTATGGACGTACTCAAAAAGGTAATCCAATATCAGATTGAAGCCAGCGATAAAATGATTGACGAGCAGCTTACGTATATCCGAAAACATATGGAAAATTGGTTTCCCAAGCGCACCCCGATAAGGATTTTGAAATTACCGCTCAATTTGTCAATACTGATTTAGAAATAGACACCATCGCCAACTTTACCTTGGCAGATATTAAGGCTAAAAAAGCAATTACTGCGCTGAAAGCAGCCACCACCAGCGATACCCTCACACTAGATATAAAGGGTTTGTTTCAAGATGATGCTACGGTGAAGAAAATTTTGAAATTGGAGGACGCTGCGTTGGCAGATTTAAAAGGTACTTTGGAAGTTAGCTTGAAAGAAGTCAATCAACGTGTATTGGCAGAACTCAATCAAGAGTTGTTTGACAAATTATACGAGGCTGGAACCGTGACTTCCGAAAAAGAATTACGTCTCAAGGTTAAAGAAGGAATGGAGCAACAATTTGTTTCTCAATCTGACCAAAAATTGCTCAACGATGTGACTGAATGTTTGGTAGAAAAAACCAAATTCGATCTTCCTGCCGATTTCCTTAAAAAGTGGATGCAGACTTCAGGAAAAGAAACCTTGAGTGCGGAAGAGGCTATAGCAGAATACGACCGCTCCGAAAAAGGAATTCGTTACCAACTGATCGAAGGGAAAATTATTGAAGACAATAAGTTGGAACTCAATTTTGAGGAATTAAAAGATTTTACGGCCGATTTGGTGCGTAACCAAATGATGCAATACGGGCAGCAACCCGAACAGGAGCAATTGGATGGGATCGTTGGAAACATTCTTCAAAATCCAGAGGAATCCCGAAGAATATCCGATCAATTGATGACCTCTAAAATGTTAAATTTTTTCAAGGCAGAAGCACCGCTTAAAGTAAAAAAAGTAAGTTTTGACACCTTTGTAAAAGAAGCCTATGGCAAAGCTTGATAAATTCCCTATTTTTAAAAAAAATTAAACATGGATTACGGAAAAGAATTTAAAAAATACGCCACCCAGCACCACGGTATCAATGCGATGTATTACGATAAAATCGTGAGTAGCATGACGCCTTACATCATTGAAGAGCGTCAGTTGAATGTGGCACAGATGGATGTGTTTTCTCGATTGATGATGGATCGTATCATGTTTTTGGGAACCCAAATTGACGATACGGTCGCCAATGTCATCCAAGCGCAGCTTTTGTTTTTACAGAGCGCAGATGCCACTCGTGACATTCAAATGTATATCAATTCCCCCGGAGGAAGTGTCTATGCCGGTTTGGGCATCTACGACACCATGCAATTTGTCACTCCTGATGTGGCAACCATCTGTACGGGAATTGCAGCTTCGATGGGAGCCGTGTTATTGTGCGCTGGTCAGAAAGGAAAGCGCGCCGCATTGCCCCACGCCCGAGTGATGATTCACCAACCGCTGGGAGGTGCACAAGGACAGGCTTCGGATATTGAAATTACCGCCCGAGAAATTGGGAAACTCAAAACCGAGTTGTATCAAATCATTTCCAACCATTCTGGCCAATCGATGGAAAAAGTACACGACGATAGTGACCGCGACTATTGGATGAAAGCTGAAGAAGCCAAAGCCTACGGGATGGTGGATGAGGTTTTACAAAAAGACGCCAAATAAAACCCAATTTCCATGAGCAAGTCTGAATTAAATTGTTCCTTTTGTGGACGTTCCAAACCGCAAACACAATTGTTGATTGCGGGTTTAGATGCACATATTTGTGATCGATGTATTATTCAGGCACATGGCATTGTTCAAGAAGAGTCCGGAGAAACGGAAACCACCAAATATGATGTAGAGCTCAAACCGCCCAAAGAAATCAAGGCGTTTTTGGATACCTATGTCATCGGTCAAGACATGGCCAAAAAAGTACTTTCTGTAGCGGTCTACAATCATTATAAGCGATTGATTCAGGCACAGTCAGATAATACGGTTGAAATACAAAAAAGCAATGTGCTTTTGGTGGGTCCTACAGGAACTGGAAAAACGCTTTTGGCACAAACGATTGCACGGCTACTCAATGTTCCGTTGTCTATTGTTGATGCGACTGTTTTGACCGAAGCCGGTTATGTGGGTGAAGATGTGGAAAGCATATTGACCCGTTTGTTGCAAGCCGCTGACTACGATGTGGATCGCGCGCAACAGGGGATTATATTTATTGACGAAATAGATAAAATTGCTCGTAAAAGTGACAACCCTTCCATCACTCGCGATGTGTCCGGAGAGGGGGTTCAACAGGCCTTGTTGAAACTTTTGGAGGGAACGGTTGTAAATGTTCCGCCCAAAGGAGGAAGAAAACACCCCGATCAAAAATTTATCGAGGTGGACACCTCCAACATACTTTTTATAGCCGGAGGTGCTTTTGACGGGATCAACAATCACATCAACAAAAGACTTAATTTGCAAGCTATTGGTTTTAAAACAGCTTCTGAATTGCGCAATGTGAGCAAAGAAAATTTACTCCAATACATCACTCCAAGAGATGTCCGTTCTTATGGATTGATCCCTGAGATCATCGGGCGCCTTCCTGTTTTGACCTATATGAATCCTTTGGATCGAGAAACTTTGAGAGAGATATTAACCCAACCCAAAAACGCACTCATCAAACAATACGAGCGTTTGTTCGAAATGGATGGTATTGCCTTGCAATTCACTTCTGGGGCTTTGGATTATATCGTGGACAAAGCACTCGAATACAAGCTGGGTGCTCGGGGCTTACGCTCTTTGTGCGAGGCGGTTCTCAACGATGCCATGTTTGAATTGCCCCATTCGGGCGAGGAAAGCTTAAAGGTCAGCAAAGCTTATGTAGAGCAAAAATTGTCTGTGATTGAGATTCCGAAGTTAAAAGTGGTATCCTAAACATTTCTGAGCAATAATTCTTCCAACAATTTTCGATGATTGGACAGACGGGGAACTTTGTGCTGTCCGCCCAATTTGTTTTTAGTTGCCAACCAGTCGTAAAACAACCCTTTTTTTGCCTGATGAATCACTGGAGCTTCAAGAGTCAAATTTTTATATCGTTTGGCTTCGTAGTCGGAGTTTTGTTCTTGAAGGGCGAGATCCAACAAACGACAAAATTCAGCAAAATCCGAAGGGGCTTTTTTAAACTCAATAATCCATTCGTGCGCTCCTTTTTTCCCTTTTTCCATAAATATGGGAGCCGCAGTAAAGTCGATGACGATACTCAAGGTTTGATGGGCGACTTTGGCAAGTGCTTTTTCAGCATTGTCGATGATCAGTTCTTCCCCAAAAACATTGATAAAATGCTTGGTTCTTCCGGTCACTTGGATACGATAAGGTGCTAAATTGGTAAAACGAATGGTATCCCCAATTTTATACCGCCACAGTCCTGCGTTGGTGGTGATCACCATGGCATAATTCACATTTAATTTTACCTCTGCCAGAGGAATGATATTTTCTTCATCCCATTCGTTTTGCGGATCATAGGGAATAAATTCGTAAAAAATACCGTAGTCCAACATCAACAACATGTCTTGGGCTCCATTGCGATCTTGTATTCCAAAAAAGCCTTCGGAGGCATTGTAAATTTGATAAAATTGAAAACCGGGTTTGGGAAACAGTTTTTCGTATTGGCTCAAATAGGGTTTAAAATTAACCCCGCCGTGAAAATAAACTTCTACTTCCGGCCACACTTCCAAAATATTGTCCTTTTGTGTATGTTCCAAAACTTTTTCCAAGAGTACCAGCATCCAAGACGGCACCCCTGCCAGATTGGTTACTTTTTGAGGGAGGGTTTCTTCCACTATGGCTTGCATTTTGGCTTCCCATTCGCCCATGAGGGAAACTTTTTGACTGGGAGTACTACTGAGTTCTGCCCAAAAAGGAAGATTGTCGATGATGATGGCGGAAAGGTCGCCAAAATAACTGTTGTTTTCTTGATATAATTCTTTGCTTCCTCCCAAGCGCAAACATTTTCCAGCCAACATTTGGGAATCCTCGTTATTGTTGAAATACAATGAAAGCATGTCTTTGCCAGCCTTGTAATGGCAATTTTCTAGAGCTTCCGTACTCACTGGAATAAATTTACTTTTGGCATTGGTCGTGCCACTCGATTTGGCAAACCACTTGATGGGTGTCGGCCAAAAAATATTTTGCTCCCCTTTTCTACAACGCTCTATTTGAGGTTCAATGTCTTCATACGCTACCAAGGGTACTTGTGCTTTAAAAGTTTCGTAATTGGAAATACTTTTAAAGTCATACAAACGCCCAAGGTTTGTTTTTTGGGCTTTGTCCAACAGCTGGTGTAATAATTCTTTTTGGACTTCATTGGGGTACTTCATGAACAGTTCCATTTGATGGATTCTCTTTTTCAGAAACCAAGAAGCCACAGAATTGAAAAGCGGTATCGGCATAAGAATCATTATCTTTGGGTGGTAAAAATACTAATTCTAATTCCTAAGTATGTATCGCGGAACATTAAAAAAAATGATAACCGAAAACGGACAACCCATTTCCTATTTTCTATCGATGGAGGACGGCTTTATTCATATGAATCAATTGTTGGGAAAAGAATTGAAAATGAGTTATTTAGGAAGTTGTTGTTTGAATTGTCAATTGGAAAAACCTATTTTCAGACAAGGTTTTTGTCAATCTTGTTTTTATGAAACACCTGCTGCTGGCGACTGGATTATGCGCCCGGAATTGAGTAAAGCCCATTTGGGAGAAGCTGATCGAGATTTGGATTACGAAAAAGAAATGCAGTTGCAACCGCACATTGTTTATTTGGCATTGAGTAGTCATTTAAAAGTGGGGTGACACGAAAAAAACAATTGCCCACCCGTTGGATTGATCAAGGTGCCGACCAAGCCATGTCACTTTTGGAAGTCCCCAATCGCTATTTGGCCGGAGTGGGAGAGGTGGCACTAAAAGACCATTTTTCGGACAAAACCAACTGGCGGAAAATGCTGCAAAATGAAAATGAACCTATTGCATGGGAAGCCTCACGGAATAAAGCCATCGATCATTTACCCAAAGAATTGAAACCCTATATTGTGCACCAAGAACAAAGCATTACGCAACTTCACTTTCCCGTTTTGCAATATCCCGAAAAAGTAGTCAGTTTAAACTTGGAAAAAAATCCTGAATATCAAGGAAAATTGGTGGGTATCAAAGGTCAATACCTGATTTTTGAAGACCAGACTGTGTTCAATGTTCGTTCCAACGAGGGTATGGTCGTAGCTTTGGAGCAGATTTAGCGCGTGTTTTAAAAATGTTTACCGGAGGAAGCCAACCGGCGTTGTAACTCTTTCAATTCTGCTTTGGTGAGGTCTCGGTATTGTCCCACTTTTACATCGAGTTTGATGTTCATGATGCGCACCCGCTTCAATTTTACCACCCGATAGTCCAAATATTCGCACATACGTCGGATTTGTCGATTCAACCCCTGCGTCAGGATGATTTTAAATTCTTTTTTATGGGTTTGTTCCACATAGCATTTTCGCGTGACAGTGTCCAAAATGGGAATCCCTTCGGACATTTGTTGAATGAATTCAGCAGTAACAGGCTTGTTGACCGTAACCTGATATTCTTTTTCGTGTTCGTTTCGGGCTCTTAAAATTTTATTGACAATGTCTCCATCGTTGGTCATCAGAATTAAACCCTCGCTGGGTTTATCCAATCGACCAATGGGAAAAATTCGAGTGGGATAGTTGATGAAGTCGATGATATTGTCTTTTTCGACATGCGTATCGGTGGTACAAACAATACCAACGGGCTTATGAAACGCTAGATAAACGTTTTTTTCATTGGTGCTCTCAATCGGGATTCCATCAATTTCGATACGGTCGGAGGGCGCAACTTTTTGCCCCATCACAACTTTTTCACCGTTCACATACACCCTCCCACTTTCAATAAGTTTGTCTGCTGCACGACGGGAGCAATGTCCAATTTCACTTAAATATTTGTTTAGGCGAACGGGTTCAACGTTATTTTCCATAGGGTTAAAAGTCAATTTCTTCGTTAATTTTTAATTGGAATTTTTTTCTAAAAATAGAGACCAAAAGATAGAGGATAGGGGTGTCCAAGGCGGCAATAAGCACTTTGAATACAAATCCAGACAAGACTAATCCCCAAAAATATTCCCATTTCAATACTCCAAAAAGGCTCAACAAACTAATCACCAAAAAGGTGTCGATGAATTGCGAGCTAAAGGTGGAAAAATTATTCCGCAACCACAGCAATCTTCCTTGGGTGAGGTTTTTCCAAAAATGATATATTTTGATATCGATAAATTGTGCACTTAAATAAGCCAACATAGAAGCCAATACTGCAATGGGAGAGAGCGAAAAAACTTTCGAAAAGGTAGCGTTGTCAATGGGGGAGTTGGGTAAGGCAGGCACCACATTGGAAAGCCACAAAATACCCATAGAAAAAAACGAGGCAAAAATCCCGGCAATCACCACCGTATTGGCCTTCTTTTTCCCATAAATTTCCGAGATTAAATCCGTAATTAAAAACGTGATTGGATAGGGGAGTATCCCAACAGATAATTCAAACAAAGGGCTACCAAACAATTCCCACCCCAAAGGATACCAATAGAAAAACTTTTGAAAAATTAAGTTCGAGACCACCAAGGAGGTGATGAAGAGGGCAGCGAGATAAAGATATATTTTTTGAGCCAGAGCTCGTTGTTGTGCATCCATAGTAAACGATGGTTTGAAATCACAAAAGACAAAAGCATCCTTTTGATTTTATACCCTCTGCAAATATAGTGTTTTGTAGCTTTGTCAAAATTTAAAGCACATGTCCGGAAAACATCGGATTTATCTTTCTTTGGGGAGCAATCAAGGCGATCGTTTGACGTTGATGCTAAAAGCACTGCGCTTGTTGGTTCAAAACTTTGAGGGTTATTTTGCACTTTCATCACTTTATGAAACACCCGCTTGGGGATTTGAGAGTGCTCCGTTTTACAATGCCTGCGTTGGGATAGAGAGTCATGCTTCGCCCCATGAAGTATTTGAAAAATTGGTACAGATTGAGCAGCATTTGGGAAGAAACCGATCCTCTTCTAAAACCTACGAAGCCCGGACCATGGATTTGGATGTGTTGTTTTACGACGATTTGGTTTTTGAAGATACCGTTTTGACCCTTCCCCATCCGCAGATTGAAAAACGGAATTTTGTGTTATATCCCATGGCGGAAATAGCTTCAGACTATGTGCATCCTCGCTGGGGCAAAAACATGCAGCAGTTGCGCGATTCCAGTGCGGATGCCTCAACCGTTCATCAACTGCCTTTTTCCCATTGGACATCCTCCCTTTTTGATCGTTATCCGTTCATTGCCATAGAAGGAAATATCGGTGCTGGAAAAACCACGCTGGCTCAATTGCTGGCAAAACGCTATCAGGTGCCGATTTTATTAGAATCTTTTCTAGAAAACCCCTATCTCGAAAAATTTTATGAAGATGCGCAAACTTATGCGGTTGCCGTAGAAACTTTTTTCTTAAAAGATCGTATCATTCAAGGACAAGATTTTTGGAAGACCCAGCCAGAGGGAAAAGGCGTTTCAGATTATACGCTCTACAAATCCGCTGTGTTTGCCCAGCAAAACCTGAAAGGAGGAGCTATGGATTCCTTTATGGAAGCCTATCAAAAGGGAATAGCGACTTACAAACATCCAGATTTATTACTTTTTTTGGAGGCTCCTACAACGGTCCTCCTGGATCGTATTGCACTTCGAGCGCGAACGGCAGAGAAAAATATTGAAGCCGATTATTTGGATCGAATTGCCCAGCAGTACGAAACTTTTTTGGCAGCACCACAGCACTTTCCGGTGGTTCGCTGTGATACGACTAATTCAGATTTTGAAAAGGATCCAAAGGCTTTGGATCAACTTTTAATGCGCGTTATTTTAACTTTAAATACTTAGCAAAAAAATCCCACACCACCAGTCCTGCGGCAACACTAATGTTGAGCGAATGTTTGGTGCCGAATTGAGGAATTTCAATAGCTTTTTGGGCGGTATTGATGACGGATTGGGCAACCCCTTTAACTTCATTTCCCAAAACAAAAGCATAGCGTTGTTGGGGCAGGGGTTGAAAAGTTTCTAAGGATTGAGCCCCTTCGACTTGTTCTATGGCAATGACCACCACCTGTTCCTCCAACAGCTTTTGAACCAAAGCTGTGGTATCGGCCACATATTCCCAAACGACGGTTTCGGTAGCACCCAAGGCTGTTTTGTGAATGTCTTTATGTGGGGGTTGCGCCGTGATTCCGCAGAGGTAGATTTTTTCAACCAAAAAAGCATCCGCCGTCCGAAAGACGGAACCGATATTGTTTAAACTCCGAATATTGTCCAAAATTAAAATCAGTGGTGTTTTTTCTGCAGCAATAAATGCTTCCGGAGAAATCCGATCCAATTCTTGATTTTTGAGTTTGCGCATAACTTTTAACAAAAAACAAAAGTACATACTCTAATTTTTCTAAAGCTATTTGCATCTTTGTTTTTGAAAGCCTTTCTACTTTCTTTTAAATAATAATTACATTCGTAAAAACGAAAATTTTGGCAAAAACGGCAAAGGAAACTCCATTAATGAAACAATACAACCAGATCAAGGCAAAGTATCCGGATGCTTTGTTATTGTTTCGTGTTGGAGATTTTTATGAAACCTTTGGTTCGGACGCTGTCAAAGCCGCTTCAATTTTGGGAATTATCCTTACCAAACGCGGCGCAGGAAGTACAAGTGAAACGGCTTTGGCAGGTTTTCCGCACCATTCGCTCAACACCTATTTGCCCAAGTTGGTTCGTGCCGGATGTCGGGTGGCCATTTGCGATCAGTTGGAAGATCCAAAACTCACCAAGACCATTGTCAAACGCGGGGTGACCGAATTGGTTACTCCCGGTGTGTCTTTAAATGATGATGTGTTGGATCAGAAAAAGCACAACTATTTGGGAGCCATACAGTTGGGGAACCCGATTGGGGCTTCCTTTTTGGACATCTCCACGGGAGATTTTTGGTGTGCCCAAGGCAGTGCAGAAGAAATGGATCAGTTGCTGCAAAGTTTTGCTCCCAGTGAGTTATTGGTGCCCAAACCGCAAAAGAAAAAGTTTTTAGAGCAATTTGGAACGCAATATCATTGTTTTTTTATGGAAGATTGGGCTTTTGAATCTTCTACTGCTTTGGAAAAGTTGACCCAACAATTTCAAACCAAAACGCTTGCTGGTTTTGGTGTTCAGGACATGACTGCGGGCTGCAGCGCCGCCGGAGCGGTGCTACACTATTTGTCGGATACACAACACCACCAATGCAAGCACATCACTCGAATTCAACCCATTGTACACGATGCCTATGTTTGGATGGATCGGTTTACGGTACGCAATTTAGAATTGTTTCAACCCACTCATCCTGAGGGAGTTGCCCTTATAGATGTTTTGGATCAAACCAAAACCGCTATGGGCGGTCGTTTGCTCCGGCGTTGGTTGGCATTTCCCCTTAAAGAAAAAAAACATATCGAACAGCGGCATTTAGCCATAGCGGCTTTTTTAGCCGACACAACCCTCCACCAAAATACTCGAGAAACCCTATCCCGGATGGTGGACTTGGAACGGATTATGGCGAAAATTGCCACGGAGAAAATCAGTCCAAGAGCTTTGGTGCAATTGCAGCATTCCCTGCGAGAATTGGAACCGTGGAAAGTGGCTATTAAGGCGTCCAGCCATACTGCCTTAAAAATGTTTTTGGGACAAATGCAGGAGGCGTCCCCTTTGATTGAAATTTTAGAAAAAACTCTGCATCCAGAGGCACCGGTTTTGGTTAGCAAAGGAAAGGTCATCGCCGAGGGGTTTTCTGAAACTTTAGACGAGTTGCGCCAGCTGCAACAAAACACCAAAGGTCATTTGAATGCCCTTTTGGAACGGGAGACCGAACGCTCTCAAATTCCCTCCCTAAAAATAGCCTTCAACAACGTATTTGGTTATTATATCGAAGTTCGTAATACCCACAAAGACAAGGTGCCCGAAGATTGGATTCGCAAGCAAACGCTGGTCAATGCCGAGCGGTATATCACCGAAGAGCTAAAAGCGTTTGAAGTAAAAATATTAACGGCGGCGGATCAGATTGCTACATTGGAACAGCAATTATTTCAAGATTTACTAGGAAGTCTGCAAAGCCAATTGGAAGTCCTTAAGTCCAATGCCTACGGGGTGGCACAACTGGATGTTTTGGCCTGTTTTGCACAGCTCGCTCAAAAGCACTCCTATTGTGCTCCGAAACTTATAACGACCACCAGCCTCAGTATCAAAGGGGGGCGGCATCCGGTGATTGAGCAACAATTGCCCTTGGGAACGCCCTATATTTCTAACGATTTGGAATTGGATCGCGAAAAGCAGCAAATCATCATGATTACGGGGCCCAATATGTCCGGAAAATCAGCCTTATTACGCCAAACAGCACTGATCTGTTTACTGGCTCAAATGGGGAGTTATGTTCCTGCCACCGCTGCCACTTTGGGCGTGGTTGACAAAATTTTTACTCGTGTGGGTGCGAGTGATAATATTTCGATGGGTGCCTCTACCTTTATGGTGGAAATGAACGAAACCGCTTCTATACTCAATAATATCAGCGAAAACAGTTTGGTGTTATTGGATGAAATTGGACGGGGAACAAGTACCTACGACGGAATCTCTATCGCATGGGCCATAGCAGAATATTTGCATGAACATCCGTATCGCCCCAAAGTGCTTTTTGCAACCCATTATCACGAGCTCAACGAAATGTCACGGAGCTATCCAAGGATTAAAAATTTTAATGTGGCGGTGAAAGAGTCCAAAGATCAGGTGTTGTTTTTGCGCAAGTTGGTGGCTGGTGGCAGCGCCCACAGTTTTGGAATTCATGTGGCCAAAATGGCAGGAATGCCCCAGCATGTATTGCAATCGGCCAAGAACAAGCTCAAGCAGTTGGAAGCTGCTCATGGGAAAGATTTAAAAACAGGGGAGAAAAATTCCGGATTGCAGTTGCAGTTTTTTAATTTGGATGATCCTTTATTGGAATCCATCCGCGATGCTATTCAGCAATTGGATATTGACACGCTCACTCCCGTTGAAGCCCTTTTGCAATTGAATGAAATTAAACGCAAACTGCAGAAATAATTTCTCAAAAACCGAGGGCAATGTATTTTAGAAATTATAAATTTATGTTTACATTTGCCTGCCTATCGTAAAAGTAGCTCAGGGGTAGCGCATAATCCGCCAAAGGCGGATGAGGGTCGCTCCAGAGAGATTGAAATAAGAATGCGAAAGTAGCTCAGGGGTAGAGCATCACCTTGCCAAGGTGAGGGTCGCGGGTTCAAATCCCGTCTTTCGCTCGACTACCTCGGCTCGAGTGGTGGAATTGGTAGACACGCCGGACTTAAAATCCTGTGCTCTTTTGGGCGTGCGGGTTCAAGTCCCGCCTCGAGTACAAAAAGGGAGCACTTGTTAAAGTTGTTCCCTTTTTTATTTTAAATAATTCATTTTTTCGGTTGTTTTAAAAAAACCAGTGGTTTTATAACGCTTGGTGTTAGATCATTTTAGTAGCTTTAAGTATCCAATTCATAGAACTTGTTCACCTCAACTGAATGGATATTTAAACCAGAATACATGTCGAAAACATAAAATATTTTACGGTTTTTAAATTTTCTCCGCACAAGATTTTATACGATTCGATAAATCTAGCAGGGCGTTTTTAAAATCTTCTTTTTCAACAGCAGTAAAACCGCCTGCTCCGCCATTCCCATCAATTCCGTCTAATTTGTGATAAATCCACGAACTTGATTTTCCAAAATACCTTTTCGCTATTTTAGCCCAAGAGATATCTATTAAAATATCGTCTAACTTTGCTTTGATGTTTTCTTTTGTTTTTACGGACATACTTTTTGTTTTTTTATAACCGTTATAGGAGCGGTATTTTTTATTAATCATTGTAGAGTAAGTTTTCAAATTGCCTTAAAATAAAATTCTCTAACTCTTGTGAAGGAGGGTAGGTTTTTTTGAAATTTCTAATCATTTAATCAAATCTTTTTCTTGATCTGTTAGAACCATCTCTTTTGTTTTTATGTTTCAAATTTACTACGAATTTGCGTATTACAAAATATTGAGGGATTTAATATTTGATATGATGGAAACGCCTCTAAAGTTTTTTTCGTTTCCATTCTTTATTAACGATGTGTGCACAATAAAGGATTGAGGAAATCTTTGAGGCTACAAAAAAAATTATATTAAAATGGTGTTAGGCATTGACACTACTATCAAGGATGCCCAGCACTTCAAAGGAGGTTTTTAAAAATAATGAAAAGTCTTGATGCCGATTGGAAGTGAGGCTTTCAAGGGGCATAAAATAATTGGATTTATAGGCAAGGTAATAATCATCATTTTCTTGTACAAAAAGTAAATTTCCCAAGACGGATTTGGAGTTTAGATCGTTAATTACCTCATAAAAATCGGTTTCGGGTTTATTGTAGGCATTTTCAAGGCGGTGATACAATTGGAAAATAATTAGATCGTCTTGTTGCGTATAGAAAAGTCCGATGTTATAGGTTTTTTCCGACAAGGTTCGGGAAAAGATAAGGGTAGCCTGTTGGTCAATTTCTTGAAAGGTGATGGCTTCGCACTGGTTGGCTTCCAAAATTTGAGTAAGTAGTTGATTGATGTTCAAGGGTAGCGGGTTTTAAGGTTATTAGGTT
>Ga0181596_10003750_pt1 | contig 14033 bp, 9 predicted proteins | sample 041ome_6_FD_148655 | JGI IMG/M metagenome (GOLD analysis project Ga0181596, IMG submission 148655) | Coastal salt marsh microbial communities from the Groves Creek Marsh, Skidaway Island, Georgia - 041402US metaG (spades assembly) | ecosystem: Environmental > Aquatic > Marine > Intertidal zone >... | reverse complement strand
CAGCGGGCCGGTGAAGTTCGGGACCTTTGGCGGGGTGTTCACCCCGAACGTGTTGACGATCCTGGGCGTCATCATGTTCCTGCGCACGGGCTGGGTCGTGGGCAATGCGGGTCTCAAGCAGGCGCTCATCATTCTGGTCATCGCCAACTCGATCACGTTGCTGACGAGCCTCTCCCTGTCAGCGATCTCGACGAACATCCGGGTCAAGGGCGGCGGCGCCTACTTCCTGATTTCACGCAACCTGGGTCTGGAGATCGGTGGCGCGGTCGGCCTGCCGCTGTTTCTGGCCCAGGCGGTGTCGGTGGCGTTCTACATCATCGGTTTCACGGAATCGTTGCAGTTTCTGTTGCCCGATCTGCCGGCCCGGTGGGTGGCGCTGGGCACACTGGTGATTTTGTTCGTGATCGCCTGGGTCGGGGCCGAGATCGCGATCAAGGCGCAGTATGTGATTTTCGCGGTGCTGATCGCGTCGTTGATCTCGTTCTTCCTCGGCTGGACGCCGGTGCCCGACTGGTCGGCCAACTTTGGCGAAGGCTACGCGAGCGGGGAGGGTTTTTGGTCGGTGTTCGCGATCTTCTTCCCAGCGGTGACGGGCATCATGTCAGGCGTGAGCATGTCGGGAGATCTGAAGGATCCGTCCAGCAGCGTGCCGCGCGGCACGATCCTCGCGGTGGTCGTCACGTTCTTCGTCTACGGTGCGCAGATGATCTGGTTGTCGCTCCACGCCAGCCGCGAGGAGCTCATTGGCAACAACCTCGTGATGGAGCGGGTGGCGGTGCTGGGACCGCTTATCTTCGTCGGCCTGTGGGCGGCGACGCTGTCCTCCGCCCTGGCGAGCCTGCTGGCCGCCCCGCGCACGCTGCAGGCGCTGGCCCAGGACCGGGTGGTGCCGATTGCGTTGGGCCGGGGCGTGGGGCCGGCCAACGAGCCGCGGCTCGCCCTCATCCTTTCGGCGGTCGTGGCCGGGGTGTGTTTGCTGGCGGGTCAGCTCAACCTCATCGCTCCGGTCATCTCCATGTTCTTCCTCGCCACCTACGGCACGGTGAACCTGGTCGCGGGCCTGAGCGCGCTCGCCTCGAACCCGAGTTATCGGCCAACCTTCCGCGTGCACTGGTTGCCGTGCCTGCTGGGCGCGGCCGGCTGTTTCTTTGCGATGTTCCTGCTCAACGCCCTGGCGACCGTGGTGGCGGCCGGGTTCATCGTTGGGCTCTACCTGCTGCTGCAGAAGCGCCACTACCAGACGGCGTGGGGCGACGAGCGCAGTGGCATCTGGTTCGCGCTGGCCCGGTTCGGCCTACTGCGGCTGGCCGCGTCGCGCCAGCACGTGCGCAATTGGCGACCGATCCTGATGGTGTTGGTCGGCACGCCGGCGCACCGGCTGCCCCTCGTGGAACTGGCCAACCGGCTCGAAGCCCGGCGCGGCCTGCTCTTCCTGTGTCAGATCGTGACGGGCGACTGGCAACGTCTCCTGCCACGGCAGACGGCGGTGCAGCGGCAACTGGAGGATTTCATCCGCGAAAGCCGGTTGTCGGCGGTGGGCAAGACCGTGCTGGCCGACACCTTCGAGCATGGGGTGTCGACACTGCTGCAGGTATCCGGCGTCGGCGCCTTGGAGCCCAACACGGTGTTGATGGGCTGGAGCGAGGACACGCTGCGCCAACAGGAGTTTGATCGCTCGGTCCGCCGGATTCTGGAACTGGAACGCAATCTTCTGATTTTCGCCGAGGCGGAGCTGCCGTCGCACCAACTGGGCTCGACCATCGACGTCTGGTGGCGGGCCAAGGCCAACGGCAGTTTCATGCTCACCCTGGCGCACCTCTGGCGGGAGGGAGCCCGCGGGCGTTCCTACCGACTGCGGGTGCTGCGGATCGTCGACAACGCCGCCGGCCGGGAAGAGGTCGAGGGGGCGATGAAGGAGATGATACGGGCGACGCGCTTCGAGGCGGACGTGGAGATCGTGGTTTCCACAGACCCGCCGCTGGAAGTCATTGCCCGCGAGTCAGAAAAATCCGCGATGTGCTTCATCGGCCTCGCGCTGGAGAACCCGGAGGATCATTCCGATCCGCTGGGTACGGTGCGGCCGTTGGTCAGCGCATTGAAAGGCAACGTGATCCTGGCCAAGAGCTGGCAGGATCTGCACGCCCATGAAACCAACGACACCTGAGCCGGGAATGCGGACGGCTCGACAGGGTTCCTAAGCGGATGCGCATATTGATCACAGCCGGTCCCACCCGGGAGCACATCGACCCGGTGCGGTTTCTCAGCAACGGGTCGAGTGGCAAGATGGGGTACGCCCTGGCGGCCGCCGCGCAGGCGACCGGCGCCGAGGTCGTGCTGGTCAGCGGACCAGTCGCACTGGCGCCGCCCGCGGGGGTGGCGTGTGTCCCGGTGGTTTCGGCGCAGGAAATGTTTGAGGCCTGCCAGGCGCGATTTGCCGACTGCGACGTGTTCATTGCCGTCGCGGCGGTGGCCGATTTTCGGCCGGCCCGAATTCACGTCGGCAAGGTCAAGAAAGCCCACCTCGGGGAGACGCTGGAGCTGGTGCCGACCGTCGACATCCTGCACACCCTGGCGCAGGCTAAATCCGCGCAGCAGATTGTGGTCGGCTTCGCGGCCGAGACGGACGATGTGGAGCGCAACGCCCGGAAGAAGCTCGAGGAAAAGGGCTGCGATTGGATCGTGGCCAACGATGTGAGTGCAGTCGGGCTCGGGATGAATGCCGACGACAACGAAGTCGTGCTTTGGTCACGGGATCGTCCGCCGATCACAATCCCTCGTGCCCCGAAGTCGGAAGTGGCGCAGGCGATTCTGCGGACGATTTTCGGCGGGACGCCGGGCGCGGTTGGCTGAACGAGCGCGGGCTCGTTGTCCTTATTCCAGAAACGTCGACTGCGTGGCCACGCCCCCCGGCTTCTTCACCGGCTTGTCGTCCGAGAGGTGCTTGGGCGGGCGGGAGACGCGGGAGGCGACGGCCGCTTCGCGGTCGGAGACGATCCGGTCGCAGATTTTGTGGATCTGCAGGCGCAGCCATTTCGCGGTGGGGCTGCCGGTGCGGTAGTCGGCTTCGCCGTAATGATCGATCCGGCCGACCTGGCGCAGGCGGTCGTTCTGTTCGAATTCTCCCGGCGATTCCGGGTTGTAGACGGCGTAGGCCTTGCCGCCGCCCTTCTTGACCACGGAAAAGCTGGGGATGTCGCTGGGGCCGTCCGCGATGTAGATCATGTTCTGGATCGGGATGCGGCGGTCCTCCGGCTTGATGTCGGAGTTCACGTCGATGGCCGGATTGCGGTTGGTGCCCTTGTTGATCTCGAAGATGGCCTTGGTCTTGGTCGTGTTGTCGATGACCATGCCGATCTGCGCGATCTCGGCCTCGGCGGAGATGGACAGCTCCTCCTGGCGCATGAAGCCGGGCTGCAGCGGGTTCTCGACGAACTCGCAGGCCCAGATGCCGTCGATCTTGTCGGCGGCACGGCACCCGCGGATCATTTCGGCCAGACCGGTGCTGACGACGTAGTGCTCCAGCACGATCTCGTGCTTCACGTATTCCGGCCGTTCGCGGACGTAGCCGCGGCTGAGGTCGAAGAAGTCCGGCATACCGGGGTAGAATTCGATTTCCCGGCCGCATTCGCGCAGCAGCTTGTTGTTCAGGCCCGCCATCTCTCCCGCCAGCACATAGGTGAGCAGGTGGTTGAGGTAGGCGATCTCGCTGGAGATGTGGTAGCCCCGCTGCTGGTAGTGCCGGCCGAGGTTGTTGGTCTCGGCCCAGAAGTTGGCCTCGTCGACCCCGAAGCGCTTGAACAGGGGCGCCTGCATGTAGGCCGGGATCAGGGTTTTGTCGAAATCCCAGATGCAGGCGATGATGTTTTGGGTGAAGAGCGTGGTGGCCATGCCTTGACCGGGTCCGGTGGATACGCATCCCCCGGCACCCGCGCACGCAGCATGAAAGCACAGGGAAGGTGCGCAACGCCCAAAATCCCCGGTGTTCGTGCTTCCGTCGGCAGGGCAATGCGCGTTAACACCGTTCCCCTGCATGGCTGATCTGCCCGACATCGCCCCCTTTCGCCGCCGCCTCGAGGAGCTCGATGCGCAGATGGCCTCGCCGGACCTGTTTGCCGATCCGAAGCGGGCGGCGGACGTGACGCGCGAGCAGCAGCGGGTGGCACGACTGGTCGGCGACCATGACCGCCTGCAGCGTGTGATCCGCGATATCGACGAGGCCCGGGCCATGCTGCGCGACGAGCGGGCGGATGCCGAATTGCGGGAGCTGGCGGAGATGGAGCTCCCGGAGAACGAGGCTCTGCGCGAACAGCTGGAGCGGACCATCCTGCTGGCGATGCTGCCGCCCGAGCCGACCGATTCGCGCAACACGGTGCTGGAAATCCGTGCCGGCACCGGCGGCGACGAGGCGGCGCTCTTTGCGGGTGAACTTTTCCGCGCCTACACGCGTTACGCGGACACGATGGGCTGGAAAGTGCAGTCGATGTCATCCAACGAGGCCGAGCGCGGCGGCTACCGGGAAGTCATCGCCCTGGTAACGGGCGAAGAGGTCTACCGGCGTTTGAAGTTCGAGAGCGGCGTGCACCGCGTCCAGCGGGTGCCGGTGACGGAGGCCAACGGCCGCATCCATACCTCGACCGTGACCGTGGCCGTCATGCCCGAGGCCGAGGAGGTCGACGTAAAGATTGATCCGTCGGACATCGAAGTGTCGGTCACGCGGGCCAGCGGCCCCGGCGGGCAGGGGGTCAACACGACCGACTCGGCGGTGCAGTTGCTGCACAAACCGACCGGCATGATCGTGGTCTGCGCCGACGAGCGCTCGCAGCTGAAGAACAAGGCGCGCGCGATGACGGTGCTGCGGTCGCGACTCCTGAAGCAGAAGGAGGAGGAGGAGCGCGCGAAGTATGCCGCCGAGCGGCGCGGGCAGATCGGCACGGGCGATCGCAGCGAACGCATCCGCACCTACAATTTTCCGCAGAGCCGCGTGACGGACCACCGGATCGGGCTGGCCCTGCACAGCCTCGCGCAGGTGATGGAAGGGGAGTTCGATCCGTTGATCGACGCCCTGCACGAGGAACACATGCGTGAGCGCCTGGCGGCGGTGAGTCGCGGTGTCGGGATGTTTCCCGCGACCGGCCCGGGCAAGGGAGGCCGCTGATGGCGCTGAACTCGCTGTTGGAAATCCTGCAGAAGAGCGCCGGCTTTCTGGAGACCCGCGGGGTCGAGCACGCTCGGCTCAATGCCGAGCTGTTGATTGGCCATGCGCTGGGCCTCAAACGCATGGAGCTTTACCTGCAGTTCGAGCGGCTGCTGCCCGAAGCGGAGCTGGAGAAAATCCGGCCCCTGATCCGTCGGCGCGGTCAGCGCGAACCCCTGCAGCACATCATTGGCTCGGTCGAGTTCGGCGGCTTGGAGTTCAAGGTCGATCGGCGGGCCCTGATTCCGCGTCCGGAAACCGAATACCTGGCCGAGCTGCTCGGCCGCGAGGTGCAGCCCGCTCCCGCCACGGTGCTCGATCTCGGCACGGGGACCGGCGCCCTGGCCTGCGCGCTGGCGGTGCATTGGCCGGAGGCCAGGGTTTGGGCGACGGACGTGTCTGCCGACGCGCTGGCGTTGGCCGGGGAAAACGTGGCCGCCTTGGCATTGGGCGAACGGGTCAAGCTGCTGGCGTCGGATTGGTTTGCTGCGATCCCCACTGAGCAGCGGTTCGACGTGATCGTGGCGAATCCGCCCTACCTGACCGAATCCGAGGTCACCGAAGCGGCTCCGGAGGTTCGCGAATTTGAACCGCGGCTGGCCCTGTCTTCCCCGGAGGAGGGGCAGGCGTCCCTCCACACGATCATCGATGGCGCGCTGGCCTATCTCAACCCGGGGTGCTGGCTGGCCCTGGAGACGGGTATCGCGCAGCACGAAGCGCTGACGGCGCGGATGACGACGGCCGGATATGACGCCGTCTCGTCGCGACCCGATCTGACGGGTCGCGATCGTTTTCTATTTGCGCGCGCGCCGGGCGCTTAGCCGCCGGTGGTGGTGCGGGCGGTCAGCGGCGGAGCCTCGGCCCCGGCATATTGCGGGTTCTTGCCGATTTCGACCGCGTCGGAAACGACGCGCAGCGCTTCGCGCAGGTGGATGTCGAGGCGGGCGTAGCCTTCCGGTTCCGGCTCTTCCTCGGTCTCTTCGACGTCCTGATCGGCGGCGCCGACCACCGCGACTGCGTCCTCGGTTTCGGCGGCGACGGCCGTGTCCACCTCGGTTTCCGTCATCGGGGTCTCGGGGGCCGGGGCGGGAGCAACCGTCTCGGTGTTGGCCGCGACCTCCGGGGCCTTCGGAGGGGTGAGCAGGAATTCGCGGTAGGCGAAGTTGCCCTCGCGCAGGCGGTCGCGCTCGGCGTCCATGGCTTCGCGGAAGGTCTTGTCCTGTTCCTGCTGCTCCTCGCGCAGCTCGAGGTTGAGGGAAACGTCTTTTTCCTCCTGACGGGCGCGGAACCAGTCGATGTTGCGACGGAGATAATCAAACTCCTCCAAGCTCTCCTGGCGGGTGCGGCTCGCCTCGAGCAGGGGCTGCAGGATGTGGGCGTCGATCGGGGCGCCGTCAAAGAAACTGGTGGGGATTTCGTCCCAGACCAAGGCCTGCGGCAGGTCGCGTTCGCCCTGGGAAATCACGTCCTCGATCGAGGGGAGCACGATGTCGGGCACGACCCCGTTGAGCTGAGTGGAGGAACCGCTCGGGAGGTAGAATTTCTGGATGGTAAGCTTGGTGGCGCCGGTCTTCTGGCCGGTGCGGGCGAGGCCGCGGTCGAGATTGGCCATCTCCACGACGGTCTGGACGGTGCCCTTGCCGTGAGTTGAGCTGTCGCCGAGCACGACGGCGCGGCCGTAATTCTGCAGGGCGCCGGCCACGATCTCGGAGGCGGAGGCGCTGAAGCGGGAGACCAGCACGGCGAGCGGGCCGGCGTAGCGGACGGAGGTGTCCTCGTCGTTGTCGACCTTGATGTCGCCGTAGTAGGAGCGCACCTGGACCACCGGGCCCGACTCGATGAAGAGGCCGGTGAGGTTGATGGCCTCGGAAAGGAGTCCGCCGCCGTTGTCGCGCAGATCGAGGACGAGACCATCGATGCCTTGGGCGGTGAGTTGGTCGATCAGCTTGGCGACGTCGCCCGAGGCGCTGTTTTGCGGGGCGTCGGTGCTGCCGGGATCCGGACCGTAGAAGGCGGGCAGGGAGATCACGCCGATGGAGGAGACCTTGCCGTCCTCCGCGGTGGGGACTTCGAAAATGGCGCCGCGGGCGCGGGCCGAATCGAGGTTCACGACGTCGCGGGTGATGACGATTTCCTCGCGGGTGGAGCTGTCGACGGCGTCGGCCGGCTGGATGGTCAGGTGCACCTTGGTGCCCTGGTTGCCCCGGATCATGTCGACGATCTTGCGCAGCTTCATGCCGATGATGTCGACCGGTTCGCCGCCGTCCTGGGACACAGCGAGGATCTTGTCGTTGGGCTTGAGGCGTTTGTCCAAATCGGCCGGGCCGCCGGCGATGATCTCGCGAATGACGCATTCATCCTCCTCCATGCCGAGGAGGGCGCCGATGCCGACCAGCTGGAGGCGCATCTGGATGGCGAAGTCCTCGTAGGTGTCGGCGGAGAAATAGGTGGAGTGCGGATCGTAGAGCTGGGCGATCTGGGTGAGGAATTGCTCGGAGATTTCGTGCGTCTCGATGTCGGCGAGGTTCTTGAGCATGCGCTCGTAGCGCTTGCGGACACGTTCACGGGCCTCCTCTTCGGTCTTGTCGTTCAGGATTTCACCCAGCACCTCGAAGGTGAGACGTCGCTCCCACACGGCGTCCGCGTCCTCGGCGTCGGCTGGCCAGGTCTCCAACTCGGAGCGGTCGGTGCGGTAGCTGTTGTGGCCGGTGAAATCGAACGGCTCTTCGAGGCGGCGGAACACCCACTGGGCGCGGGCGTCGGCGCGGCGTTCGTAGACCGAGTAGATATCGAAGGCCGGGTCGATGCGGCCGAGGGAGGAGATGTTCCAGTATAGGCCGTCGGCGTACTTGGAGACGAATTCCTCACGGTCACTGTCGAGGAAGAACAGGTGCTGGCCATCCCAGGCCTCCATGAAGTTTTCGATGACCTGTGGGTAGCTGGCCGGGGTGACGGCCTCGCGGTTGTAATGCGCCTCCTCCATCAGGCGGATGAAGTTCCGGATCTCGCGGCGCAGGGTGTCGGTGACCTCGTAGGTCCGGTCAGGCAGGGCGCGGGAGACGAGCGGGGCGCTCAGCAGGACCAGGGACAACAGGGCCGAAAGAGAACGGGGCAGGAATTTCATCGCAGAGTGGGATACGTTGGTAACCAAAATGTTTCGTGGAAGAAAGGGGCGGGGCCGTCAAATCCCCGGCGACAGACGGGGGTTAACGCCGGCTCAGCAGGTCCTTGGCCTCGTCGAGCCGTTTTTTTTCGGATTCCGACAAGGCGCCGAAGCCCTGGCTGTTGATCTTGTCGAGGATCCGGTCGACCTCCGCGCGCAGTTCATCGCGGCTGGGTGAGTCGGCGGCGGTGGCCGGGGAGGACAAATTGACCTTGTAGTGCGGAGTGGCGGCGGCCTTGCGGCGGTTGCGCTTGAGCCAGCCGGGCAACTCGATGCCGGGGGAGGCCTGGTCGGGGTTGTTCCATTCGCGCTGGTGGACATAGCGGAAGAAAAGCCAGCCGGTGGCGATGCCGCCCAGGTGGGCGGAGTGGGCGACACCTCCGAGGCCGCGGCCCCCCAGCTCGTTGAAGAGAAACCCGAACAGGTCGATCCCGCCGATGATGAGCAGGGCCCACTTGGGCTTGATCGTCACCGGGATGAAGAAAAACAGGAACGTCATCGACCGGTTCGGATACATGGCCGCGAAGAGCGTGAACAGGGCGAGCACCCCGGCGGAGGCGCCCACCAGCTGGCCGTTGGTGCCCCAGTTCACCGCCACCCACAGCACGCCGCCGCCCACCACGCCCCCGCCATAGAGCCAGAGGAATTTGCGCGCACCCAGCAGCGGCAACAGCTCGCGGCCGATGAAGAACAGGCCCAGCATGTTGAACACGATGTGGAGGAAGCGCCGCATGTCGTGCAGCACCCCGTAGCTGAGCAGCGTCCAGATTCGGCCCGAGGCCAGGCCGTCGGGCGTCAGCGCCAAGGCGGCGTCGAAACCCCGGCCCACGTTGGGACCGAACCATCGCCAGAACACGTTCTGCACGATGAAGCCCGCCACCGTGGCGCAAATCAGCCAGGTCAGCACGGAAGTGGTCGGTCGCGCGTAATCGTTGCGCATGTAGGACCGATCGGAAAGCATCGGCGAAAGCTAGGTAGCGCCGAAGGGCTTTACAAGCACCTGACCGTGATTTCGTTCAGCAGAACGGCTGGAGACCGGCTTTCATCGAAGAGATTCATTCCCGGAACCGGCGGACTGCCCCTGTTACTTGACAGGCGGGAGCGATTCTCTTTTGTCGCGGGGACCTATGGCCGATAAATCAGACAAATGGGGGGAAAACGTTCCCGGTAAGTTCTACGTCGATCAGCAATGCATCGACTGTGATCTGTGCCGTGAGACGGCCCCTGATTTCTTCACCCGCCACGACGAGGGAGGCTACTCCTTTGTCCACAAGCAACCGACCACGGAGGAAGAAGTTTCCCTCTGTATGGAAGCCTTGGAGGGCTGCCCGGTTGAGGCCATCGGCGAAGACGGCGACGAATAAGCCGCCCCGAGGCTCTCTTTTTACGAACCCCGATGCCCCGCGCGTCGGGGTTTTTTTGCGGGCGGATTCGGACTGATGTTAGCTAAATGTTTAATTAGCCTAACAAAGGCTTGATGCGCCTCGCCCTTTGGCGCTAGCCCGGTGGTCGTGTCATCTCTTCGTCGTCTCCGTCTCTCCTCGCTGCTGCTCCTCGGTGTCGTCCTCCCGGTCCCGGTCCGTTTGACCGCCCAAACGGCGGTCGAACTCCCTGAGGTCACGGTGCATTCGCCGCGCGTGGCCAACCAGGAACCGGTGGTGGCGCTGGCCATGCCGGTTTCGGTGCTGCGTTTTGAGCCCGGGGTGGACCTGCAGGCGCGTAACTTCGCCGAAGGCCAGGCCGACATCGCGATCCGGGGAGGCACCTTTGCCAATACGGGCATCACGGTCGGCGGTTTGCCGCTCTACGACCCGCAGACGGCTCATTACACCACGGAAGTGCCGTTGCCGCCGGGCGCGCTGTCGGCGCCCCGCGTGGCAGTTGGAAACGATCTGGCGGGCGAAGGAATCTGGAACGCGACCGCGGGCGGGGTGGCTTACGATTGGGCTCCCATCCGCGCCGGGGGCGAGGTGGCGCTGAGCGGCGGCGAGTGGAACACATGGCGGGCGGAGGGGATATATGGGAGCCGGTTGAACGAGAGCTGGAGCGCGGAGGTGTCCGCGGGCCATTCGTCGTCCGACGGCCCCTTTGCGGACGCCGATCATGACCTGATGCGCACCGCCGTGCGGCTGCAGCGTGCCACGGGGCAGGGCTTTTCGAATTTCGTGGCCGCCTATCAGGACAAGTTCTTCGGCTGGCCCAACCTCTACACGCCGTTCAATTCACCCGAGACCGAGGATATCCAGACCCTGCTGCTGGCGGCGACCCACCGGCAGGTGATCGACGCCCGCGTCGGCACCTACTGGCAGGTGGGCGCGTATCATCGCCGCAATGACGACAATTATGCCTACAACCGCTACGCTCCCGTCGGCCCCGTGCCCCCTTTCAAGCACACGACCCGGGTCAGTGCCGTCGGCGGATCCGGGCGCGTGGCGATGGGGGAGGACACGACGATCACGGTCCGAAGCTGGGTGCTTTACGACGAACTCGAGTCGACGTCGCTGCGCTTCGGGGAATTTTACGATCGCACCCATTTCAGCGGCAGCATTGCGCTGGCCCACGCCTTCGAGCCGGACGCCGGCGAGACGCTGCGGCTCAACCTGGGGCTCGGTTATGACGACACCGATCGCGGGGCGGTCGCGGTCAATCCGCAGGCCGGCCTTGCCTGGGAGCGCCCCGGGGCCCCCTGGTCCCGGCTGGCGCTGGCTTACAGTGCCGCCTCGCAGGCGCCGAGCTACACGGCCGTGGCCGGCAACCCGAACGGGGGCTTGTTCCGGGGCAACCCGCGCCTCGACCGCGCCACCAGCCGCACACTGGACCTGCGCGGCGATTTTGAGATCGCGGGCTGGACCGGATCGGCGGCGCTGTTCCGGCGTTGGGACGACGAACTGGTCGACTGGACGTTTCGCCAGGGCGTGTTTGCCCGTTCGGCCCAGGCCGTTGACTTGACCACGGACGGCGTCGAGCTGCTGGCCACGCGCAGCTGGGTGGCGGCGGATCTCGTACTGGGTTACACCTGGCTGCACAAGGATGCGGATTACGGCACTCAGGTCGTTGACGGCAGTTTCTATGCGCTGAACTTTCCGCGTCACCGGATCACGGCGGCGGTGGTTTGGCGGCTTTCCGATCAATTCACACTGCGCCTCGACAACGAGGTGCGCTGGCAACAACCGAATCCGTTGCGCACGGCCGGGGGGGACGAGGCCTGGTTGTCGGTGCTCGGGGTTTACTGGCAGGTACCGACGGTGGAGAACCTGCAGCTCTCCCTCCAGGTCGACAATGTGTGGGACTCCGATTTCCAGGAAATTCCGGCCGTGCCCGCCGCCCCGCGCATGGTGACGCTGGGAGCACGCTGGCGCTGGTGACGGGAAAGCATGCGGGCGCTTGCGACGAGCGTCCGGACGCGTTCGTGTGAAGCTTCGAACGCATGAGTGATCATCCCTTTCTCGCGCCCGATTTCGCCATCGCCTGGTCGCAGCTGACCCCCGAGCACATCGAGCCTGACCTTAACCGAGCGCTGAGCCGCGCCCAGGCCGCCCTCGATGCCATCGCCGCGACTCCGCAGGCGGAGGTGACCTACGCCAACACCTTCCTCGCGCTGGAGGCCGCCACGGAGGAGCTGAACCGGGCCTGGGGGGCGGTGACGCACCTGCAGTCGGTCGCCGATTCACCGGCCTTGCGGCAGGCGCACAACGCCATGCTACCGCTGGTCTCGGCTTTCTTTGCGCGCATCCCGCTTAATCCCGAGCTGTGGGCCCGGCTCAAGGCCTTTGCCGAAACCGAGGCCGGTCGGGCGCTGACCGGCATTCACCGTCGGTTCGTCGACGAGACGGTGACCGACTTCCAGCAGGCTGGAGCCGATCTGCCGGCGGCACAACGGGCCCGCCTAGAGGAGATCCAGAGCGAACTCGCCCAACTCACCCAGAAGTATTCCGAAAACGTGCTGGATGCGACCAACGCCGGTCAGGTGCTGATCGACGACGCGTCGCGTTTGGCAGGGATTCCGGCCCATGCGGTCGCTGCGGCACGCCGCAGTGCGGCCGCCAAGGGGCTCGGCACGGACGAGCGTCCGGTGTGGCGCTTCACCCTGCACCAGCCTTCGCAGGAGCCGGTGATGGTTTACGCGGAGGACGACGCGCTGCGGCAGGAACTGTGGGCCGCGGCTGTGGCGATCGGGTCGACGGCACCCCACGACAATCATCCGCTGGTCCCGCAGATACTCGCGTTGCGCGATGAGGAAGCGAAGCTGCTGGGGCAGCCCCATTTTGCCGATCACGTGTTGCAGCGGCGCATGGCCAAGAGTGGTGAGCGGGCGCTCGCTTTTGTCGAGGATCTGCAGGCCAGGGCTGCGGCCGCGTTTGCCGACGACATTGCGGAACTGCAGGCCTTCAAGGCTCGTGAAACCGGCGCGCCGGCGGGTCCGCTCAAGGCGTGGGAGGTGGCCTATTGGGCGGAGAAGCTGCGCCGCGAGCGCTATGACTTCGACGACGAGGTGCTCCGGCCCTACCTCCCGATGGATCGCGTGATCGCCGGCCTGTTCGAGCTGGCGTCGCGTGTGTTTGGTTTGCGGATCACGGAGCATGCGCCCGGCTCCGTCGAAGTTTGGCACGAGGAAGTTAAGTTCTACGACGTGCACGACGAGGCCGGCCGCCACGTGGGCTCGTTCTACGCCGACTGGCATCCGCGCGAGTCCAAGCGCGGCGGCGCCTGGATGGGTTACCTCATCACCGGGGGCCCGCAGCCCGACGGATCGCGCGCCCCGCATCTCGGCTACATCCTCGGCAACATGACGCCGCCGGCGGACGGCCGCCCGGCCCTTCTGACCCATCGCGAGGTGGAGACGGTCTTCCACGAGTTCGGCCATCTGCTGCACCACCTGCTCGGCGAGGTGGAGATCAAGTCGCTCAATGGCGTCAACGTCGCGTGGGACTTCGTCGAACTGCCGTCGCAGATCATGGAAAACTGGTGCTGGGAACGGGAAAGCCTCGATCTGTTCGCCCGGCATCACGAAACCGGCGAACCAATTCCCGAGGTCATTTTCCAACGCATGGTCGCGGCGCGCAATTTTCGCGCGGCCAGTGCGACCATGCGCCAAATCCAATTCGCCAAGATGGACCTCCTGCTGCACCTGCATTCCACCGACTACCTCGAGGGTGACCTTGAGGCCAGGGTGATGGCGGCGATCGCGGACACGATGACCCCCACCGAGCCGCCGGCGCGGCCCATCGTCTATCGGTTCGGGCATCTCTTCAGCGACCCGACGGGCTACGCCGCCGGCTACTATTCCTACAAATGGGCGGAGGTGCTCGATGCCGACGCCTTCGGGCGGTTCCGCGAGGAAGGCCTCTTCAATCGTCAAACCGGCGCCGACTTCGTGCGCCACGTACTGAGCCAGGGCAACGCGGCCGATCCGGCGGAGCTGTTCCGAGCCTTTCGCGGACGCGACCCGGACGTCGGTGCGCTGCTCCGGCGCTGCGGACTGCTCCCGGCCGCCTGAGCCGACCGTCCTTTCAACCCGTGTTGCGACGCATCCTCATCCTCGGCGCGGTCGTCGGTCTGCTGGCGCTGGCCGCGCTGGCCACGCTGCCGTGGTGGTGGGGTCCGGTGCTGCGGATGGCCGCGGCGCGGCAGGGCGTGCTCGTGGGGGCATATTCAGTTGAGGGTTACGGCCGCTGG
>Ga0181596_10003748_pt1 | contig 14037 bp, 15 predicted proteins | sample 041ome_6_FD_148655 | JGI IMG/M metagenome (GOLD analysis project Ga0181596, IMG submission 148655) | Coastal salt marsh microbial communities from the Groves Creek Marsh, Skidaway Island, Georgia - 041402US metaG (spades assembly) | ecosystem: Environmental > Aquatic > Marine > Intertidal zone... | reverse complement strand
TGACCCTAACAGAGTTATTAATAGTTTAAAGAAATTATCTCCATATAACTTTCCTGATTGGTTAGCTGCCGCGAATGCAATAAAAACAACAGATACATTCCCAAAGATAGCCAAACGAACATGTAAGATAGACAATACTAATATAGAAATTATTGGTATTGCTAAGGGGTCAGGAATGATCGCCCCTAATATGGCAACTATGCTGGGATTTATTTTTACAAATGCAAATTTACCTTCTGAAATTCTTCAAAAAATACTAAAAACTGAAAATGAAAAAAGCTTTAATTCTATTACTGTAGATAGTGATACATCAACAAGTGATACTTTGTTGTTGGCAGCAACCAGAACAGCCAAACATTTACCTATTAATAAATATTCAGATCAGAGACTTAAAGATTTCAAAAAAAATATATCTAGTTTGATGTTAGAGCTTGCCAAATTAATTGTTATTGATGGAGAAGGGGCCTCTAAATTTATTACCATTGAAGTAAAAAATGCTTATTCTCAGAAATCTGCAAAAAAAATTGCATTTTCAATTGCAAATTCTCCTTTAGTTAAAACAGCAATTGCTGGAGAAGATGCAAATTGGGGTAGAATAATTATGGCTATTGGCAAATCTGGTGAAAAAGCAGACAGGGATAAGATAAAGATTTATATAGGTGATGAACTAGTTACCACCCAAGGAACTGTTGATAAAAATTACTCGGAGAAACGGGCTACAGAGCACTTACAAAAAAAAGATATTTTTTTGACAGTTGATCTAGGCGTCGGAAAATCGAAAGCCACCGTTTATACTTGTGATTTAACTCATAAGTATATTGAAATAAATGCAGATTACAGATCCTAAAAATATAAAAACCGTCGTGTGTATTGCTCTAGTAAATGAAGATGATCATATTCTACTATGTCAGCGCCCTCCTAAAAAGCATTTGTCGGGATTATGGGAGTTTCCTGGTGGTAAAGTTGAAAAAGGAGAAACTCCAGAAAATGCTGTCATAAGAGAAGTAAAAGAAGAGTTAAACATTGACATAAGTCAAAAATGTATTGCTCCCCTAACTTTTACTGAATTTGATTATAAAAATTTTTATTTATTATTACTACTTTATGTATGTAGAAAATGGGAGGGGGAACCTCAATCTATGGAAAATAATTTGCTCAAATGGGTTAAACCAAATATGCTTAGAAAATACAAAATGCCTCCTGCTGATGACGCTTTGATCTATTCTATTCAAGATTTGTTTTAAAAAATATTAAGATAGGGAACAATGAATAAAAATAAAGTGGTAATTTACACAAGTTCTTTATGTGGATTTTGTTATAAAGCAAAATCTTTGCTTAAAAAAAAGAATATTGTTTTTGAAGAAATTGATGTCGATTTTCAATATGAAAAGAAAATTGAAATGATTAATAAATCTAATGGAAGAACATCAGTTCCCCAAATCTTTTTTGGAGACAAACATATCGGGGGATGTGATGACTTATTTGAACTTGAAGAAAAAGACGAGCTAAATAATTTATTAAAAATATGAGTACTCAACTATCCATTGCATGTCTTCAATATACTTCAACAAAAGATGAAATAAAAACTTTAGAAACCATTAATAATTTAATAATAAAAGCTATTAAGCTTGGTGCTGAGTTTATAGCATTACCAGAATGTGCAACTTCCCTTCAAGAAAACTCTAATGTTACAAGACAACTTGCATCGTTTGAAGAAGAAAGCTTAAGTCTAAAATTTTTAAAAAAAACTGCAAAATCTAATGCAATTTATATTTTAGTCGGATCATTACCAATTAAACAAAAAAGTAAGTTAGTTAATAGATCTTTTCTCATTAATCCTCAAGGTGAAGTTATTTATAGATATGATAAAATTCACCTTTTTGATGTGCAATTACCGAATGGTGATATTTTTAAAGAATCAAAAACTTATTTAAATGGTAAGAAAGCTACAATTGCAAAAATAAAAGAAAAAAAACTAAATATTGGTATGACTATCTGTTATGACGTCCGTTTTCCTAATCTTTATCAAGATTTGGCAGAAAATGGAGCAAATGTTATTACTATCCCATCTGCTTTTTCAGCAGTAACTGGTCCAATTCATTGGCATACATTATTAAAAGCAAGGGCCATTGAAACAGGATGTTTTATTATTGCACCAGCTCAAACTGGTCTTCACGAATGTGGAAGAAAATCCTATGGACACTCACTAATTATTTCACCGTGGGGTAAAATTTTAGCAGATGGCGGAGAAAAGGTAGGGTTTGTTTTTTCTAAAATCAATTTAGACGAAGTGGAAAAGTTTAGAAAATCAATACCTTCTTTATATTCCAAACAAAAATATTCAACTAATTTTTAAATATTTTTCTTCTTTTGATTTAGACAGCTCATCTTTGCTTAACAAAAGCAAAGACTCTAATCTTTTTTCTATGACATTTCCTATTTCATTGATGGCAATTTTTGCATCTCTATGGGCTCCTCCAACTGGTTCAGCTATAATTTCATCAATTATACCGAATCTAAACATGTCCTGTGCTGTTAACTTTAGAGACTCTGCTGCTATATTGGCATGCTCTGAGCTTCTCCATAAAATTGAAGAGCATCCCTCCGGGGATATTACAGAATATATTGCGTGCTCTAACATTAACGTATTATTAGCAACAGCTAAAGCAACTGCACCTCCAGATCCACCTTCTCCAGTAATTATAGAAATTGTAGGAACTTTAATTTCTAAACTTTTCTGTATACAACTTGCTATGGCCTGGGCCTGTCCTCTTTCTTCCGCTCCTTTTCCAGGATATGCTCCTGCGGTATCCACAAACATTAATACTGGCAAAGAAAATTTATTTGCCAACTCCATTAGTCTAATGGCTTTCCTATAACCTTCTGGCCTAGCCATCCCAAAATTTTTACTTATTCTATCTGTAGTATTTTTACCCTTATCAATTCCAATAATAATTACACTCTTTTTTCTAAAAAAAGCTGTACCTCCAGTTAGTGCATTATCGTCTGAAAAGTTTCTGTCTCCAGAAAGGGGTATATAATCATCAAATAAAAATTTTACTATATCCTGAAAATGAGGACGCTCGGGATGCCTTGACACCTGAACTTTTTGCCAAGGTGATAGATTAGAATAAGTTGATTTTAATTCTTTATCAACTGCACCTTGCAATTTACCGATCTCTTCAGCAATATTAATATCGCCTCCAGATGATAAATGTCGTAATTCCTCTATTTTACCCTCTAGATCCGAGATTTGTTTTTCAAAAGATAAAAAATGTTTAATCATAATTAATTACTTTCTTCATACTTAAAGTTTGATGTTTTTTAATGGATGAATATCGTTTATAAGTCCTGCCAATCTCTCTGATTGAACATGGGTGTATATTTCAGTAGTACTAATATCTGCATGTCCTAGAAATTTTTGCAATGATCTTAAGTCAGCTCCACGATTTAATAAATGAGTTGCAAAACTATGCCTAATTTTATGAGGAGAAACCTCTTTGTTATTTATTCCTACACTTTTTGACAATTCTAAAACATCTTTATAAACGCTTTGCCTAGAAACGAAATCTTTACTATTAGTTTTAGGGAACATATATCTATTATTCTCAAAAACTTTAAGAGATGATCTAAGGTTTAACCATTCAACAATAACTTTTTGGGATTCACTATTAAAAGCTACGATTCTATAAACTCCACCTTTACCCTTAATTTGAATTTTATCGTGAATTTGAACAAAATCTGCAAGGGGCAAGCTTATGAGCTCGGTTATTCGCATTCCTGTAGAGTATAAAATTTCTAAAACTGTTAATGTTCTTAAAGGTCTCATTTGCTTTAAAAGAGTATCGTTTTTAATATCATTATAATTTTCCTTTGCTTTACTTAGAAGCATAAAAACTTGATCTTCAGAAAGAGCCTTAGGTAATTTTTTTTCTTTTTTGGATGTTTCTAAGTTATTTAGAGGATTAGAATTGATATATCTCTCTTCTTTAAGAGTTTGATAAAATTGTGATATAGAAGACAACTTTCTTATTAAAGAATTAGGTTTATAATTTTTAGATTTTAAAAAAGTAAAATATCCAATGAAATCTTTTTCATTAGCCTTAAATATATCTATATTTTTTTTAGTTAACCATTCTAGTATTAATTTTACATCTAAAGAGTATGCACTTACAGTATTTTTTGATAGGCCTTTTTCCAAGCAATGAATATTTATTATTTCATTGATAAGATCTGTATAAGATGTTTTTTTTTTATTCATTTTTTAAACTAAAAATTTATCAGTTTCGAGGACATTACCTCATATGTAATATTATTACCCAAATCCTCTAACCCGATTTTAGAAAGCGCAGATCTTATTACAAGTAAATTATTTAAATCAAGATCAATCAAGGGTGTGTCAGAAATTAACCTTGCTATAAGCAAAACAGTTAGTGTTTTCTGGTCGCTTTCAGATGCTTGAGTTATGCTTTTAGTTAAAATAAATTTCTTAACGTTTTGAGAACCATCCCACTTACTAAAGATTTCATTCTCAACATTATCATTATTAATAGTATTAATATATTCAAACCAATTTATGGACATGGGCTCCATCATACCGGCTTTCTCAACAATTGGTATTAAATTCCATGCATTTGTTTTAGAAATGTAACTCCAATCCCATTCATAACCTTTCTTTAACATAATCATATTAGCTAAATTATTTTCTGGAAATGCTTTGGGATCTGCCACAACATTCAGCTTTTCTATAGTGTCAATTATGTCTTTTGTTAAGGCAGAACTGTCAATTTGTTTTAATATTGGGAGGTATAGTTTAATAGCTTCGTTAAGTCTGCCATTTTTAGTTTCTAATTTTACAACATCTAAAATGGACTGTGCTTTTATTAAATCATCTTTAAGAGTAATTATCGAAAGCCAAACATTAGCTCTGTTGTATCCATTAGGTTCTTTTGAAAAATTTGTTAGTGTTGTCGTAATGTCTATCTGACCATCTGCTACTGATTTATAATTTTCTATGATTGTTTCTACAGGTATATCACTGTAAGTCATTTTTTTATCTAATATAAACGATCTTGCCTTTGGAGTTAAATAATTTAGGGATAATAAAGAATCTGTATATTCAATACCAAGATGTGCAATATAATTTACCTTTATGGGTAGCTTTAAACTTTCCATGATAATTATGTGAAGAGGCTCAATCTGTGAGGCCTTATTTTCAAAATTAATAATTGTTTTGTCATTATTAATATAACGAAATAAATCTTCAAAAATTTGATTAGAAAAACCCCTTGCTTTAATTAAATCTAATACAAATTGAGACTGATCTTTTTTTTCATCTATTATAAGACAAAATATCCTGCCCATTTGCCAAAAATCTTCGGGTGTGTTTTTTGACTTTTCGTTAATATAATCACACGCTTCTTTATCTTTTATATTAAAAAGTTCAAATTCAACCTGCCATTTTTTCCAAATATCCCACCTTTTGCCGTCTGGGAGTTGTTTAACCAATTGGTATAATTTCTTACTATGACCACTACTTTTAATTTTCAGTAATCTTGTTTCTAGAAATTTTACAATATTTTCTGTGGTCCCAATTGGAGGATTAGAAGCACTAAGATACATTTCGTTTAAGAAAAATTGCATAGATCTACTAGTTATAACATCGGGGATATAATTAATACTTTCGGAAATATCTTTAGCCTCTAAATTTTCCCATACTTTTAAACCCATAAAATTATTTATTTCAGTTTTGATCCCAAGAGAACCTAGAGATGGTTTTGTTAATTGACTAACCTGAATATTTGTTTTTTTGATTTTAGCCTGAGATTCACCTTTAACATCATCTTTACTTTGAGAGAGAGCAGTGAATGAATAAACACTAAAAAAAATAATTAAACTATATTTGAAGAAACTTAAAAAGGAATTCCCAAATAAATTGTATTTACTTAACAGATTCATCATTTACATCTAATACTTTTTTCTCTATTTTACTAGGAGCTGGCATATCAACGTAGTTGATTATGGCCAATGCAGCTAAAATAATTGTACTCAAGACAATCAGGAAAACTTTATAATTTTTCATCTTAATCCTCAACTTAACAATGGACTATAAATATTAATTATGGCGAGTTTTTGTCTAATAACTTTTGTACCTAATAAGATTTAAAATGTGAATATAAACATAATTTAATTAATTCTATCAACTTAATATATATAAAAAAATGAAACAAAAGGATCTGAGGCTAAATAATAAAAAAATAATTACTCTTATCGGCATGATGGGTACTGGAAAATCTAAGTTTGGTCGTTTAGTCGCAGAAAAACTTAATTATGAATTCTATGATACTGATACATTAATTGAAAATAGCCAGAAAAATACAATCAGAACAATTTTTAATGAAAATGGAGAGGACTATTTTAGAAAAATTGAAAAAAATACAATCAAAAAATTAATTATAAATACAATTAAACATGAAGAGAAAGCTGTTTTAAGCCTGGGCGGTGGAGCCTTTGATAATGAAGACACAAGAGGAATATTGCTCAGCTGCACTCATGTTATTTGGCTAAACACCCCCATTGATACATTAATAAAAAGAGTAGGTGACGGATCAAAAAGACCAATGATTAAAGGCGATATAAAAACATCTATTAATAACCTCCTATCTAAAAGAATTAAATTTTACTCTCTTTGTCATAATCAAATAGATACTGATGGTCTCAATCAAAATCAAATTCTTGATAAAATTATAATGACGATATCATGTTAACAGTTTAAGAATTAGAATCATGAAACCAACAACTTTAAATATTTCATTTAGTAAAGATATAAACAAAAGGTCATATGATATCCAAATTGGTACAAATTTGCTGGCTAATGCTGGACTTATCTTAAGAAAGTTTATTGAAAACAGAAAAGTTATTGTTATTCATGATAATTATTTTTCATTAAACGAAAATGATAATGAATATTTTTATAAATTTGCAAAATCAATAGAAGCAAACTGTAAAAACATTTTTTTTATTAGCGTTAGAGGGGGAGATAAAACTAAAAATATTATTGAGTTTAATGAAATAATAGAAAAAATGTTATCTTTTGAAATAGATAGAGAAAGTTTGGTAATTGCGTTTGGTGGTGGCGTTGTTGGAGACATAGCTGGATTTGCTTCATCAGTTGTATTAAGAGGTATTAATTTTATACAAGTTCCAACTACCCTTTTGTCACAAGTTGACAGCTCCGTTGGGGGGAAAACTGGTATAAATTCTAAAATGGGTAAAAATTTAATAGGCGCTTTTCATCAACCACTCGTAGTTATTTCAGATATAAATATTCTTGAATCGTTACCAAAAAGAGAATTTTATGCAGGATTAGCAGAGGTAATAAAATATGGGTTAATTAATGACATTGATTTTTTTGAATGGTTAGAAAAAGAATGTGAACAAATTTTAAGTTACAACCCATCAAAATTACAAACAATTATAACAAAATCTTGTGAAATTAAGGCTGAAATTGTTAAAAATGATGAAAAAGAAATTGGCCAAAGAGCTTTGCTTAACCTTGGTCACACTTTTGCCCATGCCATAGAATATTTTGGCAATTACGACGGAAGAATTATTCATGGAGAGGCGGTTTCAATAGGAATATGCTTAGCTTTTAAATTTTCAAGTTTTTTAGGACTTTGCGATGATACGGACACAAAAAGAGTAATTACTCTATTTAATAGATTCAAACTACCAACTTCTGTCAAAGATTTTAAAAAATTGCATTTATCATCTACAGAAATGATGGAAAGGTTTAAATTTGATAAAAAAAACAAAAGAAACCAACTAACTTTTATTTTAAATAATAGCATTGGCAAATCTTTTATACATAATAATGTAGATGTAGAGAATTTAACCCAATTTTTAGATAAAGAAATTAATGCCTGATTTATTTCTTTTTATATTTAATATTTTTTTATTAATTTTACTCTCAGCTTTTTTTTCGAGCTCAGAAACAGCATTAACAGCTGTCTCAGAGGCTAGAATACATGAATTATCTCTTCAAGGTAATAAAAGAGCAAGAATAATTGAACAAATTCTATTAAAAAAAGAAAAAATGATTAGCACAATTTTAATAGGGAATAATCTTGTAAATATTGTCGTTTCTGTCTACGCAACTAGCTTTGCAATTAGTTTTTTTGGTGAATTTGATCTTATATTTGTAACAATTTTATTAACAGTATTCCTTGTTATTTTTGCAGAAGTAATACCTAAAACATATGCATTTAGTAATTCAGATAAATTAGCCCTTAACGTAGCACCAGTAATAAATTTTTTTATATTTGTATTAACTCCAGCTACTTTTATTACGGAACGGTTTGCCAAACTAGTTTCAGGACCTGCTATTAAAGATGAAGAAGCAAAAACAGAAGAACTCAGGGGAATGATTAGGCTTCATGCAGGTGATGAAATTCGAGGAAAAGAACGAGGAAAAATGATGTCAAGCATGCTTGATATGGACGATGTGACTATAGAAGCTGTTATGACACACAGAGGCGCTGTAACGATGATTGATATAGAAGAAGACCTTGAAATTGCTTTTAAAATTATAGGTGAAAGTCCATATACTAGAATACCTATTTATTCAGGCACACCAGATAATATTATAGGTATTCTGCATGCAAAAGAATTATTTAGGACCTTGAGAAGAAGAAATTTTAAAGATGTAAATGCTATAAAGTTGTCTGAATTAATGATACAGCCGTATTTTGCTCCAGAAACAACCCTTCTTTTAGATCAGTTAGAGGTTTTTAAAACAAGAAGAGAGCATTTTGCCGTAGTTGTCGATGAATATGGTGATTTCAGAGGTATTATAACGCTTGAAGATATTATAGAAGAAATTGTAGGTGAAATTGATGACGAAACTGATATAAAAGTTAAAGGTGTTAAACCACAGCCAGATGGTTCATTTATAATTGATGGTTCAGTCACGATAAGAGATTTAAATAGATCTCTAGGATGGTATTTACCAGACCAAAACGCTAACACAATTGCAGGACTTGTATTACACGAATCAAAAACTATTCCTGAACCTGGACAAGAATTTAGATTTTATGATATTCGTTTTAGAATTCTCCAAAAGAAGGGTAATTTTATTTCCCAATTAAGGCTATGGAATGAGTTAGGTGTTAAATCACCTAACAACTAATTACATTTATAAATATTCTTCAATTGTCATAGCCTTGATTTTTACCGAATGCAAATCTAGTAAATACTCCTCTTTTAAAGAATTATTTATCATCCTATGTCTCTCTATTTTACTCTTATTTTGAAATGTTTTTGAAACTATTACTATTTCAAAATGACTTTCTACATTCTCTAAAAAACTCTGATGACCTCTATGCTGCTCTGAAACATCGAGAACAGAAAAATAATAAGGCTTAAAAAGCTCTTTAATTATGTTTTCAATCTTATTTTTTCTTTTCATTTTAAAACCAAACCAAGAGATACTAAATTAAAAAAATAAATTCCAAACTTGCACGTATTACTACATAATTCTATAACAATATTAAAGAAATAATGAATTATGCTACAGACAAAACACAAAGAAAATATTCAGAGAAATTGTTTTAACCCAGATTGTAATGAGGTTGGGATTTACCCCGCCCCTAAATCCAGAGAAAACTTAAGAGAATATCTATACTTTTGTATTGATTGTATTAGAGAATTTAATAAATCATGGAATTATTTTGCTGGATTAAGTGAACAAGAATTGGAAATGGAAATTCGTAAGTCAACAACATGGGATAGACCAAGTTGGAAGTTTGGGACTAAGTTTTTTAATGATGAATTTGAAAAAGCTTTTAAATCTTTTGAAGAACAAAAAAAATCTAATGAACAAAATAAGGCTGATAAAAAATTAGAAGACGCTCTCAAATTACTTGATCTTAAGATTGATAGTTCATTAAATGAAGTAAAAGCAAAATATAAATTTTTAGCAAAAAAATGGCATCCTGATGTACAAAAAAAAGAAGAAACAAACTTTAATAAGAATAAATTCATTGATATAACTAATGCTTACAAAACTATTTTAAAATCATTCACAGAAAAAAAATAAGATAAACTTGGAGAATAATAATGAACGAAGTTAGTTTAACTAACAATATGGACTTTAATGCCGAAACATTCCCAACATCGCTAACTTCAGTTATTAATCCTGAAAAAGTTTTTGGTTTTAAAACTAATATGAAAATTTTTGGTTTTAAGGAAAAAACAAAATTTGTACCTGAAGTTGATGAATCCTATTTATTTGATGAAGTTACAACAAAAGCGATCCTTGCAGGATTTTGCTATAATAGAAGAGTAATGATACAAGGCTATCACGGCACAGGAAAATCAACGCACATAGAACAAGTGGCAGCAAGGTTAAATTGGCCTTGTGTAAGAGTAAATCTTGATAGTCATATAAGTCGTTTAGATCTTGTAGGAAAAGATGCTATCGTTTTAAAGGACGGCAAGCAAGTAACTGAGTTTAGAGAAGGTGTATTACCATGGGCTCTTCAAAACCCAGTAGCCATTGTTTTTGACGAATACGATGCAGGTAGAGCAGATGTGATGTTTGTGATCCAAAGAGTTCTAGAAGTCTCCGGGAAACTAACACTTCTTGATAATAATAGAGTAATTAACCCACATCAAAACTTTCGATTATTTGCTACAGCAAACACAGTTGGTTTAGGAGATACTACTGGTTTATATCATGGAACTCAGCAAATTAATCAAGGCCAAATGGATAGATGGTCTATAGTTTCAACACTTAACTATTTGCCTTCAAATGCGGAAGAAGAAATTGTAATTTCTAAAGTCCCTAACTTTAATACTAAAGAAAAAAGAGAAATTATTAAGTCAATGGTATCAATTGCTGAGCTAACACGAAATGGATTTATATCTGGTGACCTATCGACGGTTATGTCACCCAGAACAGTAATTACATGGGCAGAAAATACAAATATATTAGAAGATATTGATTTAGCTTTTAAACTCACTTTTTTTAACAAATGTGATGAAATGGAACGTCCAATTGTTTCTGAGTATTATCAAAGATGTTTTGGAAGAGATTTAATAAATTTAGATGATAGTGTAGTTACTTAAATCGTAAAATGACCAAAAAATTAGATAATACACAATTTCAAAATGCTACTGCTTCGACTTTAAAAGCAATATCTGGAAATTTTGAAAATGAGAGAGAAATAAAGTTTTCAGGTAATTCTAGTTATTTATCTACAAAAGAAATTCGTTTACCTCAAATTTTAAAAGAGTTAGATAGTCAACAGTTATCTAAATTGCGTGGAGAGGCTGATAAAATTGCACTAAAAATTAAGTATCACGACTCTGCATTGTTTAATAAACAAGTACCTTCGTCTGAATTGTCTTCGCAAATTTTTAAATTGGCAGAAGACGCACGTATTGAGGCAGTAGGATCTAAAAATTTTACAGGAATAAGGAATAATCTTCAAAACTTAATAAATGAGCAATATAAACAAACTATTTTGCCTATCCCAGGTGGTGACGACAAGGAAGCTCTTGTAAACGCATTACACCTTGTTATAAGAGAAAAGATAACTGGCTCTAACTCACCTCAAAATACCTCTATTTCTTTAGAAAAATGGCGTCCTTGGATTAATAGTAAAATTGGTAACTTACTAAATCAACTTCAAGAAAATACTTATAACCAAGAAAAATTTGCAGCAAAAACTAAAGAACTACTATCTGCACTCCAGGCTGAAATTGGAGAAACTGACACTAATAATAATGGTGAAAATGAAGAAGATAGCGAAAACATAAACCCTGAAGAAAATGAAAACGATAATTCTTCATCTCAAAATGACGGTGATGATGAAGAAGCCGGTTTAGATGGAGGTGCTGAATCTCAAGAAGATGAAGGACAAATTGAAGGTGATGCACAGGATAGTGACTCTGAAGATCAGGAAGGTGATAGCGAAGGCGAAATAGCCGCCAATCCTCTTCCAGGTCACAATCTAGGTAAAAATAGCCTAGATAATAATTATAAGGTTTTTTCTACAAAATACGATGAAATAGTAAATGCAACTGACTTGTGTGAAGAGGATGAATTAAGTAGACTTAGAGGTACACTTGATAAACAACTAGAAGTACTTCAAGGAGCCATAGCTAGGTTAGCAAACAAACTGCAGAGAAAACTTCAAGCTAAACAAAATAGATCTTGGAATTTTGATCTTGAAGAGGGAATGCTAGATGCTTCTAAGCTATCGAGAATCATTACACAACCGTTGTTTCCCCTCTCATACAAACAAGAAAAAGATATGAAGTTTAGAGACACAATAGTGACTTTACTTATAGATAATTCCGGATCAATGAGGGGACGTCCAATTACAATTGCAGCTATTTGCGCAGATATAATGGCAAGGACCTTGGAAAGGTGTGGAGTAAAAGTTGAAATATTAGGTTTTACAACAAAAGCATGGAAAGGTGGACAGTCCAGAGAACAGTGGATTAATGAAGGAAAACCAACGTATCCTGGTCGATTAAATGATTTAAGACACATTATTTATAAGCCAGCAGATGCACCATGGAGAAGGTCAAAAAATTCTCTTGGCTTAATGCTTCGTGAGGGAATTTTGAAAGAAAACATTGATGGAGAAGCATTGATTTGGGCACATGAAAGATTATTAGGAAGATTAGAAGATAGAAAAATTCTTATGGTAATAAGTGACGGTGCTCCCGTAGATGACACAACGTTATCTTCTAATAGTGGCAATTACCTTGAACTACATCTAAAGCAAGTAATTTCATTTATAGAAAATAAATCGCCTGTAGAGCTAGTGGCTATTGGTATAGGCCATGATGTTACAAGATATTATAACAAAGCTGTTACTTTGACTGATGCAGAACAACTTGGGGGCGCTTTAACAGAACAATTAGCTGATTTGTTTAATGAGGAGTAAATTAGTTATTATTAACTTCTTTATTTAAAACTTTCAAAATTGACTTTTTAACAGCCAAGGCTTCTGGAGCTAAGACTCTATTACTCGTCTTCTTAAGATAATCATCTAATCCACCATTTTTTTCAACAGATTTAAGGGCATGAACACTTACTTTCATGTTAATGGATTTATCTAATGTTTTACTAAAAAATTTAACATTCTGAAGGTTTGGTAAAAATTTTCGTTTAGTTTTATTTTTGGCATGGCTAACATTATTACCACTCATAACATTCTTACCAGAAATCTCACATACTCTAGACATTATTAACCTCATAATTAGATGACGTTTTATATGTTAGCGTTTGAAAAAGGTCAAGTAAAATGACATTCGCTATTACTTTTTATTGCCTATTGAAAAATTTAATCCCTTTGATGCTATCTGCATAGCTTCTTCAGGATTATGTGATATTCCTCTAACATCTTCTATAGCTTTTACTTTATCTCTTTTCATTAATTCTAATAATCCTCTGATAATATTGTCAGCTATTAAAGGTCCTTTAAATGTCATTGAGGAGTATAATTGAACTAAATCTGCTCCACATAATATTTTAGCGTAAGTAGTTTTTGCATCAGATACCCCGCCTGCCGCTATCAAATATAATTTATAATTGTTTTGTTTAATGATTTTATTAGCTAAACATAAAATAGTTGTAGATTTGTAAAAAAGTGGTTTGCCAGAAAGACCGCCTATCTCTATGGAGTTTTTAGATTTAAGGGTCTCATTTCTATCTATAGTCGTATTAGAAATTATGAGACCAGTAATCTTTAATTTATTTGCAGTATGAACAATTGTTTCTAAATTTTCATTAGAAATATCTGGAGCAATTTTTAGGAATATAGGAAGTTGCATGAGTGAAGATTCTGAATTAGATATCCCTTTTTTCACAGATTTTATAACTTTTCCTAAGAGCTCCTTATTATGGAATTCTCTTAGGTTAGGTGTATTAGGAGAAGAAATATTAATAGTTATGTAATCGGCGAATTTTGCTAAATTTTCAGATAAAACTTCGTAATCACGAAATCTATCAGGGCTATCTTT
>Ga0181596_10003736_pt1 | contig 14055 bp, 18 predicted proteins | sample 041ome_6_FD_148655 | JGI IMG/M metagenome (GOLD analysis project Ga0181596, IMG submission 148655) | Coastal salt marsh microbial communities from the Groves Creek Marsh, Skidaway Island, Georgia - 041402US metaG (spades assembly) | ecosystem: Environmental > Aquatic > Marine > Intertidal zone... | reverse complement strand
GGGCAAAGCGCAATCTTGGAATCGAAGTGAAATACTAATGAAAGAGCTTGCAATAAGAAAGAAAGTATTTTTTATTAGTTCTATACCACACAAGAATAAAAAGAAAATCATTCCGAGAAAAGCTAAATACAAAAAGAAATGAAAATTGCCGAAATACTATATAAATATAAATTATATAATTTAGATATTACAAAACATTTAAATTTAATTAAAAAGAGTAAAGCTATAAATAAATTAAATAAAAGGAAATAATATGAAGGAAAGGGAAATATTAATAAAGGAATTAAATAGATTAGTTAAAGAAGAAGGTTTTAATTGTCAGTATGCAGATGATATACTTTTATTATATGACGATGAGATAGAAGACGGGCACAGCGACAACACAGCTTATGATAAAGCAATGCAAGACATCGACAATGTAAAAGCGGGAGAATGGGATATGTAAAAAAATTTGACTTTGTTTGATTTATTTGATTTGTTAAGGGTATGAATAAAAAAGATAGAATACTTCGGGCAATGCAACGAGCAACTAAAAGGAAAAGCAAAAGCGCTTGGCTACTTTATACTTTAATTGATTTGTTTGATATTGAGTTTAAAAAAAACTTAAAAAAAGATTTGCAATCCACATCGGAACGTGCGAATAGTATATTATGAACGATACATTAAACATTCAAGTTGAGGAATTCGATGCAGAAGCATTTGAATTGAACGTGTTCTCTAATCATGAAGATTGCCTGTTCTTAAAGGGTTCAATCGAACTAGAAGAAGAGGAAGAACTTTGGGGGGATCAAGTGAGCAAGACTCATTTAGTCGCCAAGATTGATTCGATTGATTTAGTCGAGCAATACGATGAAGACGATGAACTTCGTCCGTATGTAGAACTAGAACTTGCAAGGTCAATCATGGAAACAATTCAAAAGCAAGATAAGGTACTTGACACCAAGTATCATTCAGTTAATTATAATGCTTGGTATTAAATTATAAAAGGAGGAAATTAAAATGTATATATTAGAATCATGGTTTGTATTAAATAGTTTAGTTTGTTTTTATCTAATTCATAAAGGATTAGAAGATGAATCAAAATATCAAATAGATTTGTTTGAGGATGTAAATAAATAAACTAAATAGAATAATAATAAATAACAAATTAAATAGGAGGAAATAAATAATGGAAGATTTCGAATTAGAATTAGAAGTGGAATTGGATAACGACATGGATCTTGAGATTCATTTAAGTGACGAGTTGATCAAGGTGTTTTGTTCTGAATAGTTTGTATTGGGTACTAGTGAAAAAGTTGGGGGGAGTCTTCGGGCTCCCCTTTTCTTTTGTATAAAAAAAAAGTAAAAAAAAAATTCGCAATTGACAGAATCTGTGATTACTCTAAAGTATAGTTAATTATTAATTCAAACCAAAGGAGATATATATTATGAAAGTAGAATTCACACCAACCAACATCCTGAGCTTCCTGAGCATGATCGAAAGAGATTCCATTTGGACAGCAGACTTTGACAACATGGACACAGAGCAAGGGCTACTCTACAAGTGGGCATATGATAGCGAGATTATCGAGACTTACATGGAAGACGATGATTGCACAGGATACAGAGAAGAATATGCGGATCTCAGCGACAAAGGACACAAGTTCCTTAAATTGCTCAGATCATGCGATGGAACAAGGGGAGTAATTCATATCATTAAAGAGAATTTAACGATAGTGGAGAGAGTATTCGACAAGGTAGAATTCAATCTAAATGGAGAGATCTTAGAAAGAGCAATTTAATCAAAAGGAAGTGGGGGAGAAATCCCCCACTTCTAAATAACAAATTAAATAAAACGAAATAGGAAACAAAATAATTTAAATAAAATAATAAATAAACTAAATAAAATAAAAGGTTTAAAATGAAAGAAAAACAATTAAAAGGAAAAGATTTAATTTCTTATCTCATGGTACGTTTCAATTATACTTTAAAGGAAGCTCTTGCAATCTGTATCGAAAAAAGACAGATCTCAAAAGAGGAAGCCCAGGAGGTGGAAAGTTATTTCAATTTAAACAAGTAAAAAAAAAGTAAAAAAAAAATTTGACGTGGTTTCGGTTCTATGGTTATGTAAGGGTATGAGAAACAACACCACCACTTACCACGAAACACTTCACACCTTAGTCCAAGACGTACAGGAAAACTTCCTGAACCTGAACGGCGCAACGAGTGAAGAGTTTGCAAATCATTTTTGGCAACCCGTAGGGTACAACGAAACGGCTCACGTTTCCTTTAAGTTGGACACCTTAAAGGGCAAGGGCACACGTCGCCACTTGCAAGTTGTGATTTATAGATTTGAAACAGGACGATACGAACTAGTTTGCTACTCCTAAAAGGGGTAGCAAACTTTAGTAAAAAAGATTTGACAGGAGCAGAAAAACGTGGTTTTATAAATTATCTTAAACAATACAACAGGAGGAAAAACAATATGCGAAAAGTAACAGAACAAATCAAACAAGCTTTCCTGAACGGGCAAGCTTTGAAAGTGAACAACACGCGGACAGACGGAAATTCCGTTTGGTTGCACGGAAACGAGATAATCAAAAGAGATCCAAGCGGCGCGATTCTTTTCACCTTTGCGGGTTGGGGATCTGTAACAACAAGGGAAAGATTAAAGGGGATCTTAAACGTTGACGTGTACCAAAAAGATCACGAACAATATTATAACGACGCACAGGTCATCGACCTTTACGATTGGCACGTCGTTTCCTATTAAATAGAACAAAAACGTTTTTCCCTCTTTTCCGTTCAAATAACAAATAAAAGGGGATCAAATACAAATAGATCAAATACAAATAGAAACAATTTAAACAAAAGGAAAACAAATGAAAACAAACTTAAAGGAAAGAGAAAAGCTAATTGATTACCTTATGTGCGTCTTTAACTTTACAAGAGAACAAGCAGATCATCTTTTATCCATATCAAATGATCGACTAACAAACTAAACAAAAGGAAAACAATGTTATTATTCATTCTTATAGCGGGTATTATTCTATCTTATCAATTACCTTAAAGTTATTTTCTTAAAAAAAAAATTTGACGTCGTTCTTATATTCTGTTTAGATTGTTCTTACATTCTTATTATTAACATTAAAACAAAGGAAAAAATGAAAACATTAACAAAACCAAGCGCTCAATCAATCATCGACCTTTTACTGAATTTTTCAGGTCACAGCTTTGTAGGGTTGACAACTTTGACCGACGCAAGGGCTTTGAAAACAGGTAATCCGTTCGGCAAGATCTTAAAGAAAACAAAGTTGACCGCAAACATTGGCTTCCACTATAAGAATTCTCTTGTCAACCAAGCGAAACGTGAAGGCAAAGATACAAACTTTGACATTCAGCCACGCCGTTGGGGGGTAAGAATGGAAAACGCTCCACTTGTAAAGCATAAAGGCAAACATTACCTAGAATACAAAGCCGAAAACGTGCAAAGCGTAGAATACTTTGACGAACAAGGTAATGCTTTAAGCGCCGAGCAAGTTGCGCCGTTCTTACCAAAGAAAAGACATTCAGCCACGCAAGACAAACTAGATAAGAAGGTAATCTTACGTGACGTCGATATTGAAAACATTCTATCTTTAAGGATAAGTAAAAGAGTTTTCCTTGGTTAATGTAGCGCCCCCCGAAAGGGGGGCTTTTTTATTGCAATCAAATGACATTCAAACATCATTCAAATATGCGACAAATACAAGCAAATAGGATAAGGTCAAATAGAATGAAAAGAAACAAAAGAGAAAACAAAAGAAAAAAACAAACTAAACAAAAGAAAACAAATGCTTTGCCTTGGCTTGGGCTTGGGCTTTGCCTTGGGCTTGGCTCGGCTTTCCCCTTGGCTTGGGCTTGGCTTGGCTTGCCTTGGGCTTGGGCTTGGGCTTGCCTGTCTTACCTATTAGCTTAACTTATCTTAACTATTAGCAAGTTGCCTATTTCAAACTAAACAAAAGAAAAGCATGATTTGATTTGACTCTTTCGTTTTATTCTGTTTATATTAGGTCTCAATCATATTACTAATCACTAACCAAAGGAAAAAAAATGACATACTTCATTAACCAAGCAACCCCAAGCGCAATCGCTCCACGTCAATTCGAGATTCAAGACGTGACAAGTGCAAACGACGTCAACGACGTGCTTTCCCTACTGAACGTAGGCAAGTACAGCGAGCAACCTATCAATCATATTTGCCAAGGATTCAAGGTGATTAAGGATGATAGGGGGCAACCTTTGACAATCGTCAATGATACTTATGATTTGCTTCAACCTACTGAAGCATTTGCATTCTTGGATTGTCTCAAGGATGAACTCAACTTCACTTATGAAAGCGCGGGTTTTCTTAACCAAGGCAAGCAACTATTCATTCAGGGAAGCATGGGGGACTTTGAGGTTCAAACAAACAAAGCCAAGCGCGTTGGTGATGTATTGAACAAACGTATCGTAGCAAGAACGTCTTTTGACGGCTCAATCGCTACAACTATTCAAGTTCAACTTTTGCGCGTTTGGTGCGCCAATGGCTGCGCTTCATGGCAAACTGACAATCATATCGCTAAGGTAAAACATACCGCAAAACAACGCGACAAAATGGCTTATGCGCTTAGCCAAGTCACGGGGATAAGGCAAGTTATTCAAGACCTTGAAAGCGATATAAACGTTCTTAGCGACGTTGAAGTCAATGAAGAGCAATTCAATCGCATAAATGAGATTGTCTTCCCTAGCAAGGCAAACTCAAAGCGCGACAAGGCTAAGAACATAAGGGAAGTTGTAGCAAGTCAATTCAAGAATGAGCGCTTGGGGGCTTTCGGTGAAAATGCTTGGGATGTTTTCAACGCGTTCACCGCGTACAATACCCATGATAGGACAAGCCGTGAAACCAAGGGTAAGACAAGCGCTGAAAACTCTTTCAATTCTCAAAGTGATGCTTTGTATGTCCGCAAGGTAAGGAAAGCCATTCAAGAGGTCTTAGCGGTATGATTTTGCTATATATCATAATTGCCGCGTTGGTTATATCCTATCAAATGCCATAAGATTAAGCCCCCGAAAGGGGGCTTTTTTTTACTTTCAATTTATTTAAGACCCTACCCTATTTTCTAGAATTTTTGAACAATGCTTTTGTCGGATAATGGCGGGGGGGCTACTTCTTCAATATGAAAACCATAAACACTACTTTCAATAAATAAAAACAAAAAAACAAAAAGAATATGGGGGAGTACCCCCACCCCCCCCTGTTTTACAAAATTTAAAAAAACAAAAAAACAAAAAGAATATGGGGGAGTACCCCCACCCCCCCTGTTTTACAAAATTTAAAAAAACTTAAAAAAATATAAGGATCGGTAGATCCAAAAAAAATCAGCAAGCTTAATTTCCAAGTTGCTTTTGCTTGTTTTCATATCTAGCCTCTAAATAAAGAGGCCAAAAAAAATAAAAAGCGGCGTCATCTTGATTATATAGGGCGTTTTTTAATTCAAGGGCATATAAATACTCCCAATTTCTTTCTTTATGCTTAGTATCTGAAGGTTTTAATTTATATTGATTAGATTGACATCCAACAAACAATAAAAAAATAAAAACAAACCTCACAAAGTACTTTACACAAATAGCGCGCGATTTACTACAAGAACAAGAACTAAAAAGAAATAGATTTCGATATATAGTGTAATATATGTTGTAATGCGTAAAATAAGGAGGAATGAAGATGGAATTAACAGAAATTATATTTTTAATATTTGGATTTAGTATATCCATAGTTGCTTTCTTTTTAAAAAAGGAAAGTCAAAAAGTAGATAGTATATCAAAAAAACTAAGACATATAGAAGTTGAATTAGCGAAAAATTCAGCTAAAGACAGCGAAAGATGGAGAGAAACTCAAAAACTTTTAGAAGATCGAAGGCAGGATGTTATTTCGCTGTATAAGAAATTCGAAAAATAAAAAAATTAAACAAGGAGGCTTTATGCTAAAATACATTTGCTTAATGTTAACATTATTAGTTTCTTCCTGTCTCGATAGAGACTTTGAAGAAATTAAAAGTATACCAAAAATAGGAGACGAACAAACATATCGAATAATCGATAGACAAAAACTAGGTTTTCACTTCAACTATCAAAAGGGGCACAATTCACAAAAAATTGAAGTTCCAAGAGATGTTGAAATGATTATATTAGATAATAGATATCAAACAGTAGATTATTTTTATTTTAAAAAATTTAATAAATGGTTTAAGTCTTTAGTGTTTGAAAATGGGATTATGCCAATTATGCAAAACGAAACGATTGATTGTGATAATTTTGCGATGCTGTATAAGTCTTTAATGAGTGTTGCCGCATACGCTTCAAACAATTCACAAGAATTTGCTGTTGCTGCTGTTGCGGTTATGCAAGTTAATGAATTCGGCGGTATTCCAAGTGGAGGCTTACATATGCTAAATTTAGTCTTCACCAATAAAGATTGGTATATATATGAACCACAGACTGGAAAATATATAGAACTTCATAAATATCCAAATCAAAAATATATTAAATATATTATTTTATAAAAAATGGAATTAATCATGCAAATGTGGGATTTTTTACTATTTACAGTATTAGCCATTTCAATTTTTTCGATAATGCTAGATATTGATTAATATGGAAAAAGATTGGTATTGGATCATTTCTCTTGTATTGTTTTTTCTTGAGCGCGAAGCGATCATGGATATATGTTTTTTATTAATTAGTTTAATTATTAGTTAGTCGTAAAAAATTTTTCGAGACAACCGAAAATTTAAATAATCCAAGCTATAAAGGCGCCGATCCTTTCTTCAAATTGCCCATAAAAATTGTGCATAGAAAAAGAGGGCGGTCTACATATAATATATATGTGGCTATTTACAATAAAAAACATAAATTCCTGCTATCTCATGTTTCAAAATGTGGAGGAACTGCAATAATGAATGGACTTAAAGAGGTTGTAAAAGAACCTTCTATAGAGCTTCCCTCGCACTCGATGCTGGATTATATTAATAAGTGTATTGAGAAAGAGGATCAGAACCCAAAAGAATATAAAAAAATAACTTTAGTAAGAAATCCATGGGATCGGGCGGTATCTTTATATTATCACATGATTGGATATGAAAAAAGAATGATACCCAATGAAAAAGGCGGGAAAGTTAAATTCGAGGGGAATTTTGATGATTTTCTGAATTTAATGACTCCAGTACCCGAAAATCATTATGAAAAATTTGGATATGTAATATCTTTTGAAAATCTGCAAGTTGGATTTAACTTTATGTGTAAAGAGCTAGGTTTAAAACAGGTTAAATTAAAAAAGTTTGATTATAACACTGGGCGCCCTAAAGATTACAGATCTATGTATAATAAAAAATCAATAGATTTTATTTATAACATGAACAAAGATATAATTAAAAAATTTAATTACACATTTTGAATGTCGTGTAATCCATATATATGGCCTGGTCATTAGATAAAACATTAGCAGTCGATTTCGACAACCGAAGGTATTTCGACACTAGCAACGACGGTAAGTATATCTCTTTTTTAAACACGAGTAATACTTTCAAGGTATACAATACCGCCACGGGCGAAGACATGGGTTGGGATATACCCAATTGTTACTTTATACGTTTTAAGATTATAAATTCCCCAAACTCTTTAGGTGGAACTTTTTTAGTAGCCATAAAAGTAGGACACCGTGAAACTGCACATACTGAAGGTGGACTTCAAACGATATCCCAAGAAAACGACAAGATAATTCTCTACAAGTTAGAGTCTGATGTATGGGCTCAAATCGGGCAGGATATTGACGGAGAAGCAATAGGTGATAAAAGTGGAGAGTCTGTCTCCATAAACTCAGCTGGAAATATCGTTGCAATCGGAGCACCGTATGCAAGTGGATCTGGCCATGTTCGTGTGTATGAAAACAAAGGTGGAACTTGGACGAAAATCGGGCAGGATATTGACGGAGAAGCAGAGAGTGATCGGAGTGGATGGTCAGTATCATTAAATTCAAGCGGAAATATCGTTGCAATTGGAGCTCCTGGCAATGATGACAATGGAGACTGGGCGGGTCATGTTCGGGTTTACCAATATCAAAGTGCTTTAGATACCTGGACAAAAATTGGGCAGGATATTGACGGAAAAGCAGAGGGAGATTTTAGTGGACAATCTGTATCACTAAATTCAGACGGAAATATCCTTGCAATTGGATCACCTTATACTAAAGAAACTGTTCTTGGAGATGTTGGATATGATATTGGCCATGTTCGCATTTTTGAATATCAAAGCTCTTCAAACGCTTGGACTCAAATCGGTCAAGATATTGACGGAGAAACATCAAATGAGATATCTGGAATTTCAGTATCTTTAAATTCAAACGGAAATATCATTGCAATCGGAGCATCCAAAAATAGTGACAATGGAACAGTTAGAGGCAAGGTTCGTGTGTATGAAAACGACGGTGGAACTTGGACACAAATCGGGCAGGATATTGAAGGAGAAGCAAGAGGTGATTATAGTGGACGTTCGGTATCTTTAAATTCAGACGGAAATATCGTTGCAATTGGAGCTCCTGGCAATGAGGGCAATGCAGAGCAATCTGGCCATGTTCGTGTGTATGAAAACAAAGGTGGAACTTGGACAAAAATCGGGCAGGATATTGACGGAGAAGCATCAAATGATGTTAGTGGACAATCTGTATCACTAAATTCAGACGGAACAATTGTTGCAATTGGAGCACATCTGAATGATATCAATGGAGATGCTTCTGGCCATGTTCGGGTTTACCAATATCAAAGTGCTTCAGATACTTGGACACAAATCGGTGCTGATATTAACGGAAAAGCAGAACGTGATTTTAGTGGATGGTCAGTATCATTAAATTCAGACGGAACAATTGTTGCAATTGGAGCCAATGGCAATGATGGCAGCAATGGACAAGATTCTGGCCATGTTCGTGTATTGAACAAATTAGAGTCTGGTGCATGGGTTGAAAAAGGCTCTTATCAACAAGCTTTGGGATCGCCGCCAAGACCTGAAAGGTTTGATTTTGATATGATACACACAAGAGAGGATGAAACCATCTTAGCTGGAAGCAGGGCCTGGGATCTTGTTTTTCGGGAATGGCCTATCAGGCACCCAACACATATATTTGAAGGCGATAATAAACATATCTTTGCAATTGTTAGTTCATCAGGCAACATACATCCGACCAAAAGCGGTTGGTATAATAGATCTCAACTGTTTACAATCAATACGGCTGATGGAACAATAAATAAAAAAGCATTATTACCAAATCCCATACTTCGTTTTGGAAATCCTGTTTATGGAGTTTCATCTATACCGAATAATGAAATATTTGTTGGTAATGGTATTGGCGGTATTGACATTCTGGACCTCAACAAAGCTATAGATATGGATTGGGAGGATCATGAAGTTACAGGAACGAATGCGAAAAATAGCATAATGTATCTTAAAACCGCGAATATAAACACTACAGAATTTCCTACTCTAGACATGAGTTGGTTTATAGATAGCCGTGTGTATAAAACTCCCGAAGGAAGTTACAAGATTTTAGCTCTTTATATTATGCCCAAAGACGCTCTGTTTGAAGAATGTGGATTATATTCTTTTGACTACGACCCAGTTCAAAAAACTTTTACCGCGAATGGTCATATGGTGTTAGGTGATCAACAAATAACCAGTGCAAAACAAAGATTATTGTTTATTAGCGAAACAAGTAGTTTAACTCAAATTTCTATTGGACCTCAATTTAATCAGTGCTCTGCGCCAGATCGCTGGACTACAGATCTATGTTCGGAGCTCGAGATAGACAGCGATATAATATTTCTAGATTCGGACCATTTAAATAAAACCATTCATATCACTGATGAAGGCGAGCTCGAAGAAGTTCCTGAACTGCAAAAAGCATATCCAAGTATTTTATTTCCTGAATTAGTTAGAGAGTGGACGCAAATCGGGCAGGATATTGACGGAGAAGCAATAGGTGATAACAGTGGAGAGTCTGTATCCATAAACTCAGCTGGAAATATTGTTGCAATCGGGGCAGAATATAATGATGGCAATGGACAGATGTCAGGTCATGTTCGTGTGTATGAAAACAAAGGTGGAAATTGGACGAAAATCGGGCAGGATATTGACGGAGAAGCAATAGGTGATTTGAGTGGACGATCTGTATCATTAAATTCAGACGGAACAATTGTTGCAATCGGAGCTCCTCGCAATGGATATCAATCTGGCCATGTTCGGGTTTACCAATATCAAAGCATTTCAGATACCTGGACAAAAATCGGGCAGGATATTGACGGAGAAGCGAAAGATGATCAGAGTGGATATTCTGTATCCATAAACTCAGCTGGAGATATTGTTGCAATCGGAGCAGTTGGCAATAATGAGAACGGAGATGCTTCTGGCCATGTTCGTGTGTATGAAAACAAAGGTGGAACTTGGACAAAAATCGGGCAGGATATTGACGGAAAAGCAGAACGTGATTTTAGTGGATTTTCAGTATCTTTAAATTCCAACGGAAATATCGTTGCAATTGGATCTCCAAATGCTGAAAATGCTAATGGTTATGTTCGGGTTTACCAATATCAAAGTGCTTTAGATACCTGGGCACAAATCGGGCAGGATATTGTCTCAGAATCAATACAAGGTTGGACTGGAACATCTGTATCATTAAATTCAGACGGAACAATTCTTGCAACTGGAACTCCTTATACAAACTCTTTTACTGGCCATGTTAGCATTTTTGAATATCAAAGCTCCTCAGAAACTTGGACACAAATCGGGCAGAATATTGAAGGAGAAGCATCAAGTGATATGAGTGGAGAGTCTGTATCCATAAACTCAGCTGGAGATATTGTTGCAATCGGAGTTCGTGAGAATGATGGCACAGCAGAGCAATCTGGCCATGTTCGTGTGTATCAAAATATCAGTGGAACTTGGACACAAATCGGGCAGGATATTGACGGAAAAACATCATTTGAGTGGAGTGGATATTCAACATCATTAAATTCAGACGGAACTGTTGTTGCGTTTGGAGCTCCTGGAACGAATATTGGCCGTGCTCGTGTTTATCAATTAACATAGAGCCTTATCAAATATATTTATGAATTGGTCATTAGATAAAACAGTAGCAGTTGATTTTGACAACCGAAGGTATTTCGACACTAGCAACGATGGTAAGTATATCTCTTTTTTAAACACGAGTAATACTCTCAAGGTATACAACACCGCCACGGGCGAAGATATGGGTTGGGATATACCCGATTGTTACTTTCTAGGTTTTAAGATTATAAACTCTCCAGATTCTTTAGGCGGAACTTTTCTAGTAGCCATAAAGGCTGGATACCAAGAAAGCGATGATACAGGAATAATACGAGAAGAAAACGATAGTATAATTTTTTACAAGCTAGAGTCTGGCACATGGGTTGAAAAAGGCTCTTATCAACAAACTTCGAAACAAGAAAGCTTTCAAATTGAGATAGTCTATGTCAAAGAAGACGGTGGCGTGTTAGGTGGGCGTTTAGCCTGGGATTTTGAATTTAGCGAAGTTAGGCACCACCATGTAGGGTCTCCCAATCCAATTCATATATCAGAAGGTGTAAATAAATATCTCTTTATGGTTATTCCTTCAGCAGGTAACCAAAACCCATCAAGCGGCAACCGTCATGCTGGCTCAACAATCTTCTCAATCAATACAGTTGATGGAACAATAACTAAAAAGGCTCTCTTACAACGTGGCGCAATACCTTTACCAAATAATGAAATATTAACTCAAAAATTCACGAGTGATTTTTATATTTTAGATCTCAATAAAATTATAGATATAGATTTTGATGACTATGTTTTTCCACATCTCGATGGAGGAAAAGATATAACAGAAAGCGCAATGCATGTTAAAACTTTGACTATAGATACGACAACATTGGGCGCTGACCACAGCTTGGATCATTTAAAACCTTTCACACATGCTCGTATATATAAAACCCCTAGTGGGAGTGACAAGATTTTGGGTCTTTATAAAAAATGGTTATCATCAGGATCTGAATTGGGATTATATTCTTTTGACTACGACCCAGTGGAAAAAACTCTTATCGCGAATGACCATATGGTTTTAGGTAATGGAGGAATCTCATCCCCAAATGTGAGGTTATTTTTTTCTGGAGAAACAAGCGGTTTAACTCAAATTTCTGTCCCCCCTCAATGGGATTCAAAGTTTTGGGACCAAGAACCTCCTCAATTTCTAGACTCGAGCTATTTAAATAAAACCATTCATATCACTGATGAAGGCGAGCTCGAAGAAGTTCCTGAACTGCAAAAAGCATATCCCAGTATGTTATTGGCTGAATTAGTAAGAGAGTGGACGCAAATTGGTGAAAATATTGAGGGCGAATATTCTTTGGATAATAGCGGACATTCAGTATCTTTAAACTCGGCTGGAGATATCGTTGCAATTGGAGCACCATATAACGAGGACGATAGGACCGAATCCGCTTTTAAGGGTCATGGCCATGTTCGAGTTTACCAACATGTAAATGAAACTTGGACACAAATAGGTCAAGATATCAACGGAGAAGCTTATGGTGATGATAGTGGATGGTCAACATCTATAAACGCAGCTGGAAATATTGTTGCAATCGGAGCTCCTAGAAACGATGGTATTAATGGAGATAATTCTGGCCATGTTCGGGTTTACCAATATCAAAGCACTTCAGATACCTGGACAAAAATAGGTCAAGATATTGATGGTGAAGTTGAATATGATCAGAACGGATTGTCAACATCTATAAACGCAGCTGGAGATATTGTTGCAATTAGATGGTCAAATACTTATGGAGATTTTGGCTATGTTCGGGTTTATCAATATCAAAGCGATTCAGATACCTGGACACAAATGGGTGAAGATATTGGTGATTTAAGGGGACGATCTGTATCATTAAATTCAGACGGAACAATTGTTGCAATCGGAGCACACGCACACCATGGTATTAATGGAGAATATTCTGGCACTGTTCAGATTTTCCAATATCAAAGCACTTCAGATACCTGGACACAAATCGGGCAGAATATTGATGGTGAAGCTGCTGGCGATAGAAGCGGATCTTCAGTATCCATAAACTCAGCTGGAAATATCGTTGCAATCGGAGCGGGAGGAGCCTCTGGTATTAATGGACAATATTCTGGCCATGTTCGGGTTCACCAATATCAAAGCACTTCAGATACCTGGACACAAATAGGTCAAGATATTGATGGTGAAGCTTTTAACGATAGAAGCGGACAATCAGTATCTTTAAACTCAGCTGGAAATATCGTTATAATCGGAGCTCCAAAGGCCAGCCCCAATGACATACGGAATTCTGGTCATGTTTGGGTTTACCAATATCAAAACGCTTCAGACACTTGGAAACAAATAGGTCAAAATATTGAGGGCGAAAATGTTTTGGATAGTAACGGATCTTCAGTATCCATAAACTCAGCTGGAAATATCATTGCAATCGGAGCTAGTTCTAACGATGATGGTGGAAGTTATGCAGGCTATACTCGTATATTTAAGTTATTGCCTGATTAAGTTTGTGAAGCTAAACCTGTGTAATATATTATATGGATTGGTCACTAGACAAAACAGTAGCAGTCGATTTTGACAACCGAAGGTATTTCGACACTAGCAACGACGGTAAGTATATCTTTTTTTTAAACACGAGCAACACTTTCAAGGTATACAATACTGTAGGAATAGACATGGGTTGGGATATACCCAATTGTTATTTCTTACGCTTCAAAATTCTAAATTGTCCAAATACTCTAGGTGGAATTTTTTTGGTAGCCGTAAAAAGCGGGTATTATATCAACAACGAGGATCGAGAAAACGATAGTATAATTCTCTACAAGTTAGAGTCTGATTCATGGGTTGAAAAAGGATCTTATCAACAAGCTTTGGGATGGCCACCGCAGCAAGAATTTATAGGCGCTAAATGGTATCAATACGGCAGGGAAAGTTGGGACGATGCA
>Ga0181596_10003733_pt1 | contig 14060 bp, 13 predicted proteins | sample 041ome_6_FD_148655 | JGI IMG/M metagenome (GOLD analysis project Ga0181596, IMG submission 148655) | Coastal salt marsh microbial communities from the Groves Creek Marsh, Skidaway Island, Georgia - 041402US metaG (spades assembly) | ecosystem: Environmental > Aquatic > Marine > Intertidal zone... | reverse complement strand
AGGATAAAAAACTCATTTCTTTTGTTATGTTTAACCTCGGTCAGCAACAATTCTTTGTTGATATTTATAAGAAATTATCGAAAGCGGGATTGTATCAAATCATAATCGTTTACGAAGATATATATAATGACGAAAGAATTGATCCAAATTTTAAAAACATTCTTTTTTTAACGCACGAAGAATATAGTAGAATTAAAGTAGATCTAGCACTTCATTCTGAGATTCATTGTCATTCAAGATTTGCAAAAAGCAGAGTTTTCGTTGGGCATGGTTTTCCCGGAAAACATACACTTTGGGAAAAAAAATTACTTCTTAATCAGGATCATTATTTTATGTACGGTCCTAGAGACAGGGATATTCTTGCCTACATAGAAAAAAATAATCCTGGTTCTACAAATCACTTGCGGTTATGGGAAATTGGTTACCCCAAATATGATCAGCAATCCTCGATAAACATTGAAATCATAAAATATGAGAATCAAATATTTGATTCTCAAAGACTTAATATCTTGTACGCTCCAGCTTGGGATCCGGGTTGTTCGCTGCGAGTATACCGCGATGAAATTTTCAAGATTTTTTCGTCTTGTGCTGACTACAACTTTATCGTCAAGTTGCACCCAGCCATGCTTGTGCCCAGAAGAAATCCAGAATGGCAATGGTATACCGGAGGTGTAGAGTGGGAGGTTTTTGTTAAGGACAAATGTTCAAACTTAGACAATGTTCATTTTTACGAAGAGATTTCTATAAATTCTTTGTATGAAGTGTGCGACATTATGGTAACTGATTTCAGTGGTGTAGCTTTAGCATTTTTGATTAATCAAAAGCCGGTTGTTTGTATTGATATGTTTAAACATTATGCACCTTACTTGGAGTCTTTGGGTTCCGACCCTCAGGAATCTGTTAATAATCCTTTGTTTAACAATGGTCGAGAAGCATCTTACATTGTTGAACATCCTAGGGAATTACCAAACCAACTCTTGAAAATCAAAGACAACGACCATCTTTTGCAAAAAAGGCAAGGATATGCCGAATATATGTTATACAATCGAAATAAAAGTGTCGAAGCAATGAGTAGTGCAATTCATTCAATCATTTTTGATTCACAATAATTTTAAAGGCCCTTATTATTTTATAACTTTAATTTAAAGACATGTCTACACAACCACTTATTCATGGGTTGACTAAGGGACAGACCCTACAAAAATTATCTCCGAAATTAGAGGGTTTGATATTCTCAGTCCCCGAAACACACATTCTTAATGTTAGTGACTGGATGAGAAACCAGGCAAATTGCCTTAAGGTTTTGGATAATAAATTTGGAACTTCTTCTTTGGTGGTGCGCTCATCTGCTTCTGATGAGGATGGTGTGAATTCGGCAAAGGCGGGTGAATATGATTCCGTTCTTAATGTATCAAGTAAAGATCGAAAGTTATTAGCTACTTCAATAGAAAAGGTTGTCCATAGTTATCTCAGCAAGGGTTTGGTTGTAGAAGAGCAGGAGGTTCTCATTCAAAGCATGGTAACTGATGTTGATTGTAGTGGTGTAATCTTTACGCATGATTTGAATACGGGTGCTCCATACTATGTAGTTAACTATGACGATTCTAGTGGATCTACTGAATCGGTAACTTCCGGGTCTGGAGAGTATTCAAATCGTACTTTATACATACATCGTTCTTCAGTTGATAAAATTAAATCGGCTAGATTTAAAGTGTTGATTGATGCAGTCAAGCAATTGGAGTCAATCATAGGATGTGATTTCTTAGATATAGAATTCGCTATAAACAAAAATCTTCAAACTTTTCTTCTTCAGGTAAGATATATAACTACACAACCCAATTGGAACCGTGGTATTGTTCGTTCAATCAATTTTGAGTTACTAGGCGTGAGCAGTTTTGTGAAGAATCGTCTAAAACGAATTGATGGTGTTTACGGCGATTCATCCGTTCTCGGCCAAATGCCCGATTGGAATCCGGCCGAAATGATTGGGAGAGCCCCTAGGTCACTTTCCTTATCTTTGTACAGGAAATTAATAACCGATAATGCTTGGAGAATTGCTAGGGAGCGAATGGGTTACTGTGTGCCGAAAGGGCAACCGCTAATGGTTTCTCTTGCCGGTCAACCTTTTATAGATACAAGACTTAGTTTCCATTCTTACCTGCCTAAAGGTTTGCCTTCTTCAATGGCTACAAAGCTCGTAAATGAATGGATTGAGAGACTTAAAAAAAACCCTCAACTGCATGATAAAGTTGAATTTGATGTAGCGATTACGACCTTTACTTTTGATTTAGATGAACAGATTGCAAAGCTAGGTTTATCTTTAAATGAGGACGAAAGAGAAGTTTTTAAGAAAAAATTAATTGAACTTTTTTACCCTCTTATTTCTGGAAATGGACAAGGTTCAATCAAGGAAGCTCTACAAGACATTGAATATTTATCTAATATCGAACTTCCTAGTCGACAAGCCGGGCCTTTGGGATTGAAAATAATTATCGACGACTGTGTAAATTTTGGAACCATCCCATTCTCAATTCTCGCAAGGCATGGTTTTATAGCCAAGAGCTTACTCCTATCTTTAGTGTCTCTGGATATAATTTCCTACGAAGACATGAATAATTTCCTAGCTGATGTTAGAACTATTGCTGGAGATATGTTAGACGATTTGAATTCGGTTAAAATAGGAGAAAAATCAAATTCAGATTTTATGAAAAAGTTTGGGCACCTTAGGCCAGGGACCTATGATATCCTATCTTTAAGATACGATCAAACTGACTCATTTAATTCACAAGAGATAAATTCAGGTAGCTCAGGTGAGATAAAATCAAAATTTGAATTTAGCCCCGACCAACGCCAAAAGATTGAAAGTTTACTTATCGAAAATAATTTTACGGGAGTTTCTTTCGATAAACTTATAAATTATATAAAGGAAGCCATATCTGGTAGAGAGTATGGTAAATTTGTATTTACAAAATCAGTGAGTGCAATGCTTGAGATAATTGCTGATTTCGGTGAATTAAACAATCTTAGCCGAGATGAAATGTCTCATGTTCCTGTCGATGAAATCTTGAATGTAGGCATCGAAAGCAGTAGGGAAACAACGGAAGAAAAGTTGAGGACTATTGCTAGCGAAAATAAATCAAGACACATTGTAACTTCAGCTATTCGTTTACCACAAGTTTTGTCCGATATTGCAGATGTTCACATCATTCCTTTTCAAGTTAGCCTGCCTAACTTTATTACAACTAAAAAGATTAATTCATCTTCTTTATATTTAGGACTACATCAATCATCCAACGATTTATCTGATAAGATTGTTCTTATTGAAAATGCTGATCCAGGCTATGACTGGATTTTTTCTCATCCAATTTCTGGCTTAATAACAAAGTATGGCGGTGCAAATTCCCACATGGCAATTAGGTGTGCAGAATTCGGAATTCCTGCTGCAATTGGGTGCGGAGAGCAAAGGTTTGATCGATTAGTAAATTCAGGGACCATCTCACTTGATTGTGCCGCAGGTACTATTAATGTAACAAGCTAAACTTTTAAAATTTAGAAAATGGTCATTTGGTTAATAGGATTATCAGGTTCAGGTAAAACAACACTAGCCGAGCAGATTATAAGAGATATCAAGCAGGCAGGCAAAAATGCAGTACTTGTTGATGGAGATATGGTACGTGCTCTTTGGGGAGACGACTTAGGTCATGATCTAGAAGGTCGTAGAAAGAACGCTGACCGAATATGCAGATTATGTCAATTTCTTGATCAGCAGGGATTGGATGTTGTTTGTGCTATCTTATCGATTTTCCCCGAATCTCGAGAATGGTGTCGCAAAAATCTTTCTTTCTTTTATGAAGTATTTATAGATGCTCCATTATCCCAAGTGATGGAGAGAGATATTAAAGGAATCTACACCAGATATAAAAATGGTGAAGCAAGAGATGTTGCAGGTTTAGATTTAGAGTTTCCAATACCCAGTAATCCTGATCTCCTAATTAATAATTCAGGAAGTAAGGAGATGTTGATGAAGTATTCTTCGGATCTTGCAGAAATGATTTTAAAAAATGAATTATAAATATACAGCAAGAAATCTGTTGGATGAACCGAATAATTATATGTATTCAGATTTCAAAGGAGAAGTGTTTTTAAGTGATTACTTAGAAAACAGAATTAATCTTCTATGCAATCTGGTTATGACTTATAACTGTGAATTCACTGACTTAGATCAGCATGTTTCAAATGAAGCGTTTAATGTTTTATCCCGCAATAAAAGTCCAGCTTTAACAAAAATTCCCTCAAATCTAATTCCACAATCTTTTATTAACCTTCCATCTTTGAACAAATTAACTCCACCTAAATCTTTTCCTAATCAAGAAAAAATAGAGACCTTTCAATTGCTTGAAGCAATTTTACATTCTTATCTTTTCGGCGAAAGTTTGTTGACGGAGGTTTGGTTGAATCGTTTGGTGCAAAGGTTTGAAGTAACAAAAAAGCTTGGGAAATACTACCTTCCCGGTTTCAGGAAAAGCGAAGGTGGTTACGAAGATATTAGGCTCTATCAAGTCTTTTCCATAGTCTTGGCATTCGCTTATTCACAATCTAAGCGTTTACAATATTTAAGTACCCTTTTAAAAGTCAATGACCTACTACTTTCATTACCCCGGGGAATGTTTAATTTTGAAGGAAATATTCCTTCTTGGAATGCGGGTGTAGTTTTAGAGGTTAATGCAGTATTTTCCTTCCTCAAATCTTAAATTTTCATGTTAAGCGATATAGGGTTTATAGTAGCAAACACATCTAGAAGTCGTGCATATTTAGCTGCATTGGAAAGAAATAACTTATTGCCATGCTGGTGCTTACTTTTGGATGATGACTCGAATAAACCAAGGATTGGACAAGCCTCAAGTACTGACTGTAAAAGAAAAGATCCTTGTTTGCTTGAAGATGCTTGGAGCGAATCAAATTTTGATCCAACAACTCCGCTTGAACCTTGGATAAAACGACTTGGTATAAAATACGAGAAATCAAACACACAAGACATACACTCAGATGATGTTATTGACCTTATCAAAGACGCTAAGCCAACTATCTTAATCTATTCTGGCTATGGGGGTGTTTTGTTACGGAAAAGTCTTATAGATTGCGGAAAAAAGTTTTTACATGTTCATGGTGGTTATCTACCAGATTTTAAAGGCAGTACTACAAATTACTACAGTCTCTTGGTTGATAGTTCCATTGGTGCTTCGTCAATTTTTCTTAGTGCTGATATTGATAGCGGGCCAATTTTGCATCGTTCTAAATTTGTAGCACCGCCCAATTGCTTGGAACTTGATCATATTTATGACTCAGCAGCTCGAGCAAAAGTTCTTGTTGAAACCTTGCGAGACTATCAGAAAGATTCAAAGTTCTGTAGCTTGGAGCTTGATATCGAAGGCAACCTTTATTACGTAATTCATCCTGTCCTCAAGCATATCGCTATATTGAGGCATGTCTTTTAATTAAATTTATGAAAACTCCGAAATTATCATTTGAAGAATTACTACTGTCAGTTTTAGAAACGGCACCGAAACTCATAAATAACGGGCCTTTATACAAACTTGTTGATATCATGGCAAAGCAAACGGTTCATGACTTGCCTTTCAAGGAAAACAAATCGCAACCAGTTTCGACTGGCATCATTGGCGACTTAATATTTCCGTATCAAAAATTGGGTGCCATTGATTCTCTAGATCTCTTTGGCTTAGATGAATTAATTCTTTTTTCCTTCTACTGGACTAATAGAAATCGCTATAAGAAAGTCGCTGACTTGGGTGCGAATATAGGTCTCCATTCGATATTTTTGGCAAAATGTGGTTTTGATGTAACCGCTTACGAACCAGACCCCTTGCACTGCGAAATCTTCAAAAAGAACCTTGATTTAAATGGTATCGAGAATGTTATTTTAAAAGAAAGGGCAATTTCTGACAAAAGCGGTAATTTAGAGTTTATTCGAGTTCTAGGTAACACCACTAGTAGTCATTTAACAGGTGCCAAAGACAATCCCTACGGCGAATTAAATAAAATTAATGTAAAAGTCGATGCACTAAAGGATGTCATCAGTGACTGCGACTTCGTAAAAATGGATATTGAGGGAATCGAATCGCAAGCAATTTGCTCCCTAACTTCAATGGACTGGGGTTCATTGGAGATGATGCTTGAAGTTGGATCGGAGAAAAGTGCATATGCCATTTTTGAGCATTGCAAGGAAATTGGACTTAACATGTTTCCACAAAAAAAGGGATGGGAACTTGCACAAGAAATAAGTGATATTCCCATAAGTTACCTGGAAGGAAGTTTATTTTTAACAAAAGAATCTACGATAAATTGGAAAAACAACGGTGAATCCAAAGATTAAAAGTGCATAAAAAAATAATCGTGATAACAGGTGCCGCTCAAGGCATTTGCAAATCTGTGGCAATTTACTTGGCTGATTTAGGATACACTGTAGTAATTGCAGATCAACAAAAGGAAAAAGGCTTGAATGTTTCTTTGGAAATTCAAGAAAAAGGTGGAGATGCGATTTTTCATGAAGTTGATCTACGTAAATCGAAATCCATTACGAATTTGGTTGAGCGATTAACTATGGATTTTGGACAAATTGACTGTCTAGTAAATGGTGCACGATCCCCTCTAAGAGAAAAGTCTCTTGTTTCATCGATGTCTGAATGGGATGACGCAATGCAAGTTATGTTGAAAGCACCTGCTACTCTAATTCTGCAGAGCTTGCCTTTGCTTAGAAAAGCAGATTGTAGTTGTGTAATTAATATCGCTTCAACAAATGCGTTTTTAATCTCTCAGCAACCTGTTTCTTATCATGTAGCAAAAGCGGGGCTCATTCAACTAACGAAAAGTATGGCAGTAAAGCTTGGTCCAGAAAAGATTCGAGTAAATGCTATTTGTCCTGGATTGGTCGAAGTAGAAGAGAGAGCAAAAAACAATCAACACAATCAAATTATACGAAATGTCGTTCCTCTGGGGGAACCTTGTAGAGTTAATCAAATCGGGGCAATGATTGCCTTCTTATCTTCATCGGATGCTAAAAATGTAACAGGACAGTCATTTGTTATAGACGGAGGAATTTCGATTTTAGATCAGTATCATGCATGCGATCGATTCATTAATTCTTACAATGAAACAAAGCTATGATCAATTGGTGGAATACTGACATAGGAGAAGTCGAGAGGTCCTATTTAAATAAAGCTTTCAGTGAGAAGAGGTTTAGTTGCGGTCCTTATGTTCGTGAGTTTGAAGAACATATAGAATGTGAAATGAATGTTGCTCATGCAATCGTTGTTCCAAGTGGTACAGCAGCTCTTACTATGTCTTTGCTTGCACTAGATGTTGGACCAGGAGATGAGGTTATCATTCCTGATATGACTTGGATTGCAACTGCTCAAGCAGCTTCAGTTTTAGGGGCAAAAGTTATTTTGGTAGATGCGGAAAGCAAAGAACCAGTTTTTGACATTGAAGTGTTGGAAAGAAACATTTCTGAGAAAACTAAAGTGGTCATTCCAGTTCACTTTCATGGACGAAGTGGTGACTTAGATGGATTATTAGCATTACAAAAGAATCACAATTTTTCTATTGTTGAGGACGCATGCAAGGCAATGTTCTGCAAGTCAGGAAACTCATTCCTTGGAACAAGAGGCGATTTCGGATGCTTTTCCTTGGGAATGATATCATTACTTAGTGTTGGTTATGGAGGGTTTGTCGTAACTAATGATGATATTCTTGCTGACAAATGTCGTCTTATCAGAGATCATGGGATGCAGAGGCAACCTGAACACTATCTGTGCAATGGCTTCAATTTTAAAGTCAGCGATTTGCTTTTAGCTGTAGGCAAAGGACAGTTGGAAAGAATAGAGGAAAAAAAAGAGCATCTTATTAATGTTTACAAACTATATGAAGATGGGTTGAAAGATTCAAATTTTGTAGACTTGCTTCCAGTCGATCACGAGAAAGGGACAATTCCGCTTTGTGTAGACTTAAAATGTGTGCATAGGGAAGAACTTGCAGAATTTCTCATGAAGGGAGATATCGAAATCTCAAAATTCCACAAACCTGTTCATACGGCGAATTACTTAGGAACATTTAATTCAAAATCTTTCCCTAATAGTATAAGATTTTCAGAACAAGGATTCATGCCACCTTGTGGCCCAAGTCAAAGCTTTGATAATATTTATAAAACTATTGAGTTGATATTGAAATTCTCAGTTTAGTAACATTTTTTAAAACCAATGTATTTTGTTCATAATTATTCATCATGGTTCTTGATTCCATTTATTAACAAACCTCACAAAATTCGAATTTCCTACAATTGCCTACATAGATGTTTTGGGTATCTTGCACGGGCATTTTATTTTGTTTAGGATTAATAATAGAATGTAATTTTAGATTCATCCTTTATCAGTTTCGACTTCCCATGCTAAACACAGAACTGGTAGAAGTTTTAGTCGAAAAAACGCGAGGGTGCTTTAAAAAAATGGTTGCGGTGTTGCGGAGCATTTATTAAACATATCCTTTTTAATTTCTTGCCGCACATCATCAATTAGAGCTTTATTTGCTCTGCGGTCTGATTCACCTTTTACCTGCATACTTTTTCTCCCTAGCTAAAGCAGCCCAATCATTCAGTGAATAGCAATCTTAGAAAAACAATCGCACAAATTGTACATCATTCCAAAGAAGGACATATCCCGAGTTCTTATTCTATAGTTGATATCATAAATTACCTTTACGAAAATATTCTTAGTTTTGATTGTCAGAACCCGAATTTGGATAGTCGTGACTATTTTATCCTTAGTAAAGGGCACGGGTGTGCAGCTCTGTATGTGGTACTTGAGAAATTCGGGTTCATTTCTGCGAAAGATTTAGAGCAGTATGGCTCTCCATCAGGCATCTTAGGTGGGCACCCTGATATGACGAAAGTGCCTGGTGCCGAAGCATCTACAGGTTCTTTGGGACACGGATTCCCTACTGCACTGGGATTGGCCTTAGGTTTACGGATTCAAAATAATAATAATAAGATATTTTGCTTAATGGGGGATGGCGAATGTCATGAAGGGACTATTTGGGAAAGTGCTAATGTTGGAGCTAATCAACATCTTGGAAACTTATGCGCAATAATCGACTGGAATCAGTCTGCGGCCCAATTATTGCCTGAAGATGATCTTCCTGCTCGTTGGAGGGCTTTTGGCTGGGAAACACATGTAATCGATGGTCATTCCAAAGAAGATATGGATAAAACTTTTCCTAAACTGAAATTTTCCCTTGAAGGGAGACCCAAAGCGATAATTTGTAAAACTATTAAAGGTAAGGGAGTGAGCTTTTTAGAGGGGCATGGCATTTGGCACCACCGAATTCCTACTTCAGAAGAACTGCATCAAATTGATCTAGAACTTTCATGAAAAAACTTCGGAACGAATTCGCAGACACAATGCTAGAGGTTGGGTCAGCCGATCCCAGATTAGTGGTAATGGTTGGCGATATTAGCCACGGAATACTTCAGCCTTATGCTAAAGCTTGTCCCGGTCGCTACTACAATGTTGGCATATGCGAACCAACCATAGTAAATATGGCAGCTGGCCTTAATAAGAGTGGGTTAATTCCGGTAGTACACACCATCGCACCTTTCATTATTGAAAGAGCCTATGAACAGATCAAACTTGATCTAGGCTACCAAAATTTAGATGCTAATCTCATTTCGGTTGGTAGTGCCTTCGATTATGGGCAACTTGGTTGTAGTCACCATTGCTACGCAGATGTTTCTCTAATGTCACATTTCAAGAGAGCTCAAGTTTTTGTACCAGGTTCGCCTAAGGAGTTTAACGCCCTTTTCAAGCAAGTATATTCTCAAAATAAGATTAATTATTTCCGACTTACAGAATTTAACCACGGAGTAGATTTAGATTTAACGCAAATTAAAGCGGGAAAAGCCATAAGGATAAAAGAAGGAAATCATTTAACTATTGTGACAACTGGTTCACAATTGAAATCTGCAATGGATGCCATTCCGCTTCTTCAAAATGAAGGAATTGATCCTGAAATTCTTTACTACCATACTATCAAGCCCTTTGATTTTAATACTTTGCTAGATAGCGTGACTAAAACTGGACATGTCATGACAGTGGAAGAACTTTCGGCTCACGATGGTATCTTCAATCAAGTCATAAAGTCATCTGTCCAAATCGGTGGTGTTCAATATTCTCAAATTGCAATCAATGACTTTGTGCATGGTTATGGGTCTTATCAAGATCTTTGTACTCGCTTAGACCTTTCCCCCCAAGGCATCTTGAAAAATATAAAGTCAGATTTTCCTCATTTGTTAAAATCGAACCGATAAAGAATAATGGGCAAACGAGTCATTATTTCAGTTTCCAGTGATATTGGGATTAGTCTAGCTAAACGTTGGATAAACGAAGGGCATCAGATTATTGGTACATATCGTACAGAGAGTCCTTCCACAAAAATGCTGAGTGAAGCCGGAGTAGAGCTCGTTTATGCAAATTTAAGTAATCCTGACAATGTAAAGACAGCTTGTAAGTTCCTTCGAGAAAAATGTCAAAATTGGGAGTGCTTGGTTATGGCTCCCGGTAATCAAGATCCAATCGGAATGTTCGCTGATTGTGAATTTGATGGGTGGAAAGAATCTATCTCAGTAAATTTTATAGAACAACTTCGAGTACTTCACAGCTTATTGCCAATTAAGGATATACATTCAATATTAGAACCACTGGTTCTTTTTTTTGCAGGTGGAGGTACAAATAATTCAACCACGCACTATTCGGCCTACACAATATCCAAGATAGCATCCATTAAAATGATGGAACTACTTGATGCCGAAATACCCGACATCCGCTTTTCGATAATGGGACCAGGCTGGGTTAAGACTAAAATTCACCAAGCAACCTTGGATGCAAAAGATAAAGCAGGTGAAAATTATAAAAAGACAATCGAGAAGTTGGATGGACAAGAGTGCAATCCGATGGAAAGAGTTCTTGATTGTTGCGACTGGATGATGTCAGCTCCCAAAGAAGTTATTGGTGGAAGAAATTTCAGCTGTGTATTTGATCAATGGGAAAGCATTGAATTGGCGGAAATTCTCAAGAAAGACAAAAATATTTATAAATTAAGACGATTCGGTAACGATTGTCTGACTGTATGAACCTGAAAAAAGAGGGAATTGCAGACAATTTTAAAAATCACGGTTTTGTTATACTACAGGTTTTTGATTCTTCAGAATTCAATGTAATAAAAGAATTCGCATTATCATGGATTTTTAAGCTCCTGAATTCCTATTCATTGGGGAGTGTTCTTGATAAAAAAATTGAAAAATATCATATTTGGTGTTCTCAAGAAAAAATTAAACATTCTGAGATGTTGTGTGCACGGAATAGACACATGATCCCTCCACCAAAGATAAATAAACTTTTATCACAAAGATTGTTGGAAGAAACGGTTCCTAATTTTCTGTCCAACAAATTTACCTTTTGGGACGAAGGATTAGGTTGGTTAGCTTTTAGATTAGTCAGACCGGGATATGGAGACGGTTATCCTCTTAGCAAGAAAGAATGGGGGCCAGCCAAAAATGTGATTTCCTGTTGGATACCAGTGCTTGGTCATAGTTCAAATGAAACACTTGCTCTTGTTCCTGAATCACATAGACAAACATTTCCAAAATATCTACCAAAGGAAAGTAAATTTACTAAAGATGAATTTCGCTTTGCAGGAGACAGAAATGAATTAAAAATCATGCGTCCAGAATTAAAAGAAGGAGAAGTTGTTTTTTTTCACCCTGCATTGCTGCATGAAGAAGAGATTCCCACCGGTTCAAGAACTCGCTTTAATCTTGAGATAAGACTTTCCCCCCAAACCTGATGCTTTACAATAACTTGGGCAATTCTGATATGCTTATATCAAAAATTGGATTAGGAACGCTGCACCATGGTGTTTATGTCGGATTAAAAGAAAGTGAAAGGCTTATTAATAAAGCGATTGATTTGGGTATTAATTTTATTGAAACAGCTCCTATCTACGGAAAAGGTCACTCAGAATCTTTGGTAGGAAAAAATATCAAACATTTTAGATCAGAGATTTTTTTATCAACAAAAGTTGGGTTGGTTCAGGATACTTTGCCAAGTGGTGATTTCGGTGTAAAAAACCAAGTTTTGTCAAAAAAAAACATTAAAGCAAGTGTCGAAAATAGCTTAAAATCTCTTCAGTCAGATTATATAGACTTGCTACAACTACATGCTTTCGACTCTAGTACTCCGATTGAAGAGACATTTGAGGTTCTTGAAGAATTGCGAAAAGAGGGTAAAATTAGATATTTCGGTTGTTCCAATTATTCTCCCAGTGAACTGAATATAGCTTTGCAACTAAATAATCCCTTCTTCGTTAGCTGTCAGGCACATTATAATATTGTTGAAAGGTTTGTTGAAGAAAAATTGCTGCCCATTTGCTCTGAAAAAAAAATGGGAGTTATTTTTAATAGAGTGTTGGCTAGGGGTACATTGAGCAACAAATACCTTAACGGTTTAATTCCATCTCAAAGCAGGGCTTATTCCAGTAATAGGATTCAGAAATTACTCGAACCCGAATTTCTTTCCATGATCGAAGTTCTTCAACAATGGGCAAAAGAAAAGCAGATGAGTGTGATTCAATGTGGTCTTTCTTGGATAATTTCAAGGCCGTTATCCAATTGTGCACTTATTGGGGTAAGATCTGAGGAACAATTAGTGGAATGTATAAAATCAATTGAATTCCCTATATCTTTAAAAGAATGGGAGGAACTTGATGAGATTTTTGAAAACAATCATTGGTTAGCGGAAATTCTTAAGAAACCTAAAGTATATTTAGAAAAATAGTTTTCTCCTTGTACCTATATACAAACAATTTTCGTAAAGTTTTTTCTGGTTAAACCTAATTTTTGATGGAGCAATTGACTATAGATAGTATTAGTTTAATAGTCTTAACTTTCATTTGGAAAATATTACATTTTTCCTGTTAAAAATAAATGAGAATTACTTTCAGAAATCATGGGGTTAAGAGTTATTGGGCCAATCGTTGGAATGATATTCCGGCTGATGAGCCTATGGCTAACATTAATACTTATCCCCTTAAATATGCTTTAAAAACAGTTGATTCAAAAGATGGATCTATCCTTGAGGCAGGTTGTGGTGCAGGTAGGATTCTTCGGTACTATCATGATTTAGGTTATGATATAACTGGATTTGACTTCATTGAAGTTGCGATCGAAAAGCTAAAGGAAGTGGATGAATCTTTAAAAGTCGAAGTGGGAGATATTACCAATCTTAAATATAAAAATGAGCAATTCAGGTACCTCTTAGCATACGGACTATACCATAATTTGGAGAATGGGTTAACCGGTGCAATAAAAGAAAGTTGGCGTGTCTTAGAACCAGGAGGCAAAATATGTGCCTCTTTTCGAGCTGACAACATTCAGACTCGATTAACAGATTGGCTTGCCTCGAGAAAAAATAAAATAGAGGCCAACGACGATTCTTTAGAATTTCATAAGTTAAATTTAACTCGACGAGAGTTTACTTCAGTTTTTGAGAAGGCTGGTTTTAAAATTGATCAAGTCTTTCCCGTGGAAAATATGCCAATCTTATATAAGTTTTCTTTTTTTCGTGCCCAAACTCACAAAAGCTTTAATGAAAATATAGCTAGGAAAGATGGCTACAAATTATCTTGTTTAGGTACGATTTTACAAAAACTTCTCATGAGGTTATTGCCAAATCAGTTTTGCAATATTTTTGTCCTTATTGCTACAAAAACTTCAATCTAGGTCATTACAATTCATAAAATTATATTAAGTCAAAGAATTGATCATATTTCAGATCGAGGGGAAACGAGGGACTCGATTGATCAAAGACTTGTTAGTTGGGTTGATCATCTCGGTGCAACTCCCATACCTATTCCAAATAATCTAAATCCGAAAAAATCCTTAATAGATTGGCTCAATATTATATCTCCAAATGCAGTAATTCTTAGCGGTGGTAATG
>Ga0181596_10003732_pt1 | contig 14060 bp, 10 predicted proteins | sample 041ome_6_FD_148655 | JGI IMG/M metagenome (GOLD analysis project Ga0181596, IMG submission 148655) | Coastal salt marsh microbial communities from the Groves Creek Marsh, Skidaway Island, Georgia - 041402US metaG (spades assembly) | ecosystem: Environmental > Aquatic > Marine > Intertidal zone... | reverse complement strand
CGGATTGGACAGAAACCGCCACATGGCCTGAGTGGCTGAGAAGGCCTGATTCTGGCCCGCATTCAATGCCGGGCCCGCAGCGTTCGTGTTCGCGGATTTCATATGTTGCTGCACCAGTTGCAGGTAACGTTTTTGCAGACGCGGTTCCATCCGCGGTAATTTGATCCCATCCAGTCTAATTTAACGAATGATCAAACTTGTGTAGATACCAATGGCCGATCCAGGGAGTCAGGAAGTAACTTTCCTCATTGTCAAATTGCAGGCCGAATCCGGGACCGATTGGCACCAGAATTTGTTGAGGATCGGACGTCGGAAACTCCAACATCAAACCGGCACTCAAAGCAAAACGATTTGTGCGGTGGAGCAACGCTTTCAGATTGATGGCAAGATCGCCCAGTTCTGATTCTCGGTCGAGAGTTAAATCATTGAAGGCACTGAATGATTGATCGCGTTCCGTGGTGATATTGAAAGGCATGATCACATCGACAGAAAAATTACCGTCGAAGAATGTCTTTTCGTATCGCAATTTGAATTCGCTGAGATCCTGATCGTCACCTGGTACGAATCCACCTAGTCCCGATCGTGTTTCGACATCGTTCAACAAATTCCAACTCAAACCAATTCGATCTTGAGGGATCACGCTGTTGTTTTCAGAGACTTTCGTCATATGATTCTGGAACTGAAATAACAGACTGGTTGGTACACCGAGCCCGCCGTCTCCCATCATCATCGGAATTCGAGGATCACAGACAGACGTTGAAGTGCAGCAATCACCGCAACCTGTCGACCCACATTCGTCCGAGAGTTCTAAGGATGAAATCCAGTTGTTGACCGGTTGCAGAGTCTCAATCTCGTCCAGTAATCCAGCCGATGTGAGTGTCGGCAAACAGAGGATCAAACCGGCAAAAGTCGAAAACGGCTTCATTTTATCATCCTTGAGTTCATCAGAGACCATGTGCGCAAGAGTTCGTCCTCGTCTCTTCTCTCCTTGCGCGGCGCAATATCATTAAGATCGATCTTGATGAACAAAAACTATAGACAAGCAACAGCTTGTGCATGAGATAGAGGGATTGCACGCACCAGAGAACCTTAATGTCAGGATCAATTTATAGAGACATTAAAATCGTCATACTTTGACAGAGCGCTTACTTTTCATCCCAACGGGACTTTATGAACTTCTCCAGCGACTTCTCTCACCAACTGTGGAACTGCATAGCCGGGAAGAACTTTGCGGACCTCGTTGACCAGTTCGCACGCTCGTTCGTCACTCACTTCAAAATGTGCGGCTCCCTGGACACGATCGAGTTGATGCAAATAGTAGGGTATCACTCCCAGATCGACCAGTCGCTCAGAAAGTCCTGCCAACGCATCAACCGAATCATTGACTCCGCGAAGCAGCACAGCCTGATTAAGGGTCGTGATTCCAGACTTCACCAATTGCGCAAGAGAATTCGCACAGTCCCCGACAATCTCGTGTGGATGATTGGCGTGGACCACCATAATTGGTGTCAGTCGAGAGGTTTGCAATCTTTCGATCAAAGTGGCATCGACACGATCTGGCAAAACAATCGGTAAGCGAGAATGAATGCGGACTCGCGACAAATGGGGGATCCTCTCACACCGAGTCAGCAATTGATCAAGCCGAACCTCGGACAGCATCAAAGGGTCTCCTCCACTGAGAATAATTTCCCGGATCGAGGTGTCTTTACCGATGACATCAAATGCCGGTCCCCAATCGTCGAGAGTGCGAGGCTCTTCCTGGTACGGATAAGACCGACGGAAACAATATCGACAATGGACAGCACACGAACCGGTGGTGACCAGCAATGCTCGGCCTTGATATTTATGGAGCAGGCCGGGAGCTCGTTTCGCGTCCGCATCACCGACAGCATCAAGAGTGAAATTGGGTACGGTTTGATGTTCCTCGATCAGAGGCAAGACTTGCCGTAAAAGTGGATCGTGGGGATTTCCATATTCCATCCGGTCTCGAAAACTGGTCGGCACCATTAACGGAAAGAGTTTTCCCGCCGATTCTGCACCCGGTCTTAATTCTGTGGAGAGTCCCAGTGTTTCGAGCAGAATGTGCGGATCGCGGATCGCTTCCGCCAGGGAGCGATGCCAATCTGAGGGGGCAGACGAAACGGACACGACCAAAAACTCCTGAAATGAGAGAGAATCAAAGGGAAATGCGGTCTGAGACGAACCTCTCCCGGCATTTTCAGCCAACCCTCGATTTGCTAAAGTGTCGAGAGTTGTGAAGGATTCTGCAACAACCCGAACAACGAAGAATTAGACAAATACAAACTTTTGGACACAATCAGTACAGGTAGCACACACCCATGGCATCAGTGAATACAAGCGATTTCAAGAAGGGCGTCAAAGTGATCATTGAGGGCGATCCTTATGACATGATCGAATGCAACTTCGTCAAACCGGGTAAAGGGCAGGCACTTTATAAAACAAAGCTCCGCAATTTGATCAAAGGAACGCTTCTCGACCGTACCTTCAAAAGTGGCGACTCGGTCGAAGGGGCCGACATTCGTTACGGCAAAGGACAATACCTCTACCGTGACGGCAGTGGATACGTTTTCATGGACAATGAATCGTACGAGCAATACACGCTGACAGAAGAAACGTGCGGTGACAAAACAACTTACTTGCAGGAAAACGCGCCGGTCGAATTGTTGTTCTGGAACGAGCAACTGATCGACATGACTCCACCGGCCCATGTGATTATGACAATCACATACACCGAACCTGCCGCACGTGGAAACACAGCCACGAACGTGACGAAGCCGGCAACTGTCGATACCGGTGCAGAAGTGCAAGTTCCCGCTTTCATCAACGAAGGCGACAAAATCAAGATTGACGCGGCAACCGGTAAGTATGTCGAACGAGTAAAATAGTAAACATTCGAGGAAACCTCCTCATCCGCCCTTCGGGCACCTTCTCCTCCAACGGAAGAGAAGGACGAAGTTGAAAATCAGTTTAAGATGTGCCTATTTGCATGCCACCCTCTCCTTCTTAGGAGGAGAGGGCCGGGGTGAGGAAATATTCGTTGCGAGTGATCGCTAATTTCTGAAGCTCTCTCTGATTTTGAGTGAGGTGACAATTCGTTGCACTCTCTAACCCAACCTACATGGTCCCATTATCGTGACTGACTTACAAACAACATCACAACCAGAAACACATAACGGCAAACTGTTCATCGAGACCGTCGGATGTCAGATGAATATGCTCGATAGTGAACTGGTGGTCGCTGCGCTGCGAAAGTCGGGATACGAACTGACGGCCAATCCGAAAGAAGCCGACACCGTGCTGTTCAATACGTGCAGTGTCCGCGAACATGCCGAGCATAAAATTTATAGTTCTCTCGGTCGGCTCAAATACGCCAAGCACAACAACCCCAACAAAGTGATCGGCGTGATGGGCTGCATGGCTCAGAAAGATCAGGAGTTGATCTTCGAACGAGCCCCACATGTCGATTTGATTGTCGGGACCGGTCAGCTTGCCGAGATCCCACGATTAGTGAGCGAAATTCGCGGCAACCGTGAACCACAAATGGCAGTGAGTCTCGGACGACGTGACGGCTCTCGCGATGAAGTGAGCGGCAGCTTTCAAAGTTACGATCCATTGCGCGATCCAGAAATGCGATCTTCGCCGTTCCAGGCGTTCGTACGGATCATGATCGGCTGCGACAAGTTCTGTACCTATTGCGTCGTTCCGTCGACTCGCGGGCCGGAACAATCACGCAATCCGAGCGAGATCCTGCAGGAAGTAAGGATTTTGGCTGATCAGGGTGTCCGCGAAATTACCTTCCTGGGTCAAACCGTCAACAGTTACAAACACACCGAGAACGGCAAGCTGCATCGACTTTCGGATCTCATCGCGATGGTTCACGATGTCGAAGGAATTGACCGCATCAAGTTTGTGACCAGCTATCCCAAAGATATGACCGACGACTTGTTACAGGCCATCCGCGATCTTCCCAAAGCATGCCGATACCTGCATGTCCCCGCGCAACATGGCGACGACGAATTACTGGCCCGTATGAAACGTGGCTACACCATCGCCGATTATCGTGAAATGATGCACCGCATCAACGAAACGATTCCCGGCTGTGCTGTCTCCAGCGACTTCATCGTCGGCTTCTGTGGTGAGACTGAAGAAGCTCATCAAAAATCGCTCGATATTATTCGCGAATTCCGTTTCAAAAACAGCTTTATCTTCAAATACTCCGAACGTCCCGGCACGAAAGCCGAGACGCTTTACCCGGACGACATTCCCGAAGAAGTCAAAAAACGACGCAACAACGAAATGCTCGATCTGCAAAACGCGATCAGTGCTGAAGACAATGCCGACTTCATCGGTACCAATGTCGAAGTGTTGATTGAAGGAATCAGCAAGTGGGGACGCAAGGCGGCAGAAGAAGTCGATCACCAACCGGGTGCAGCACTCGCCACTCAATTAACGGGCCGCACCGATTGCGACCGGATCGTTGTCTTCGATGGCAACCCACGACTGGCAGGATCAATGACGAAGGTTCGCGTCAACGATTGCACTCCGACCACCCTGATTGGTGAAATCGTCACCGGCGAAGTCCAACACGGCTCTTCATCGATGTTGCCGATTTTGGGGTGAGATCGAGACGTTTTTGGTTTTAACCAAAGACAGCCTTATGTGGTTGAGCTCTTGTGCTGTCGCATACTATTTGGCGAGCAAATAGTGCTACCTACTCCCATTGTGTCCCCACCTGCGATGCCCCTTTGATCCTGCACCATTGAAAAAAGGGCGCAAGTTGTTTGTGATGCAGACTCAATCACTCCCTGGACTCTCCCATGACCGATATTGCCCAATACCTTGCCGATCACGCCGATGATTACGTTGCCGATTTGACCGAACTGCTCCGCATTCCGTCCATCAGTGCCGACTCTCACTACAAAGACGATATGACGAAAGCCTCCGAATGGTTGAAAGCCCGCTTTGAAACGGCGGGCCTGACTTCGGAAATTGTGCCGACCGCCGGTCATCCCATCGTGACGGCAGAGTGGTGTGAAGCTGAGGATGCACCAACCGTGATGATCTATGGCCATTACGATGTACAGCCTCCCGATCCGATTGACTTGTGGACAACGCCTCCGTTTGAACCCGATGTCCGCGAGGGAAAGATCTTCGCGCGTGGTGCGACAGACGACAAAGGGCAGATGATCACACATCTGTTTGGTGTGGAAGCATGGCTGAAGACGGCCGGAAAACTTCCCGTCAATGTGAAATTCATTATCGAAGGAGAAGAAGAAGTTGGCAGCGACAATCTCGACAAGTATCTCGAAGAGCATAAAGATTCGATCAATTGCGACATTGCCGTGGTGAGTGATACCAGTCAATTTGCCCCCGGCATGCCGGCTATCACTTACGGACTGCGAGGCATCACGGCGTGCGAAGTGACATTGCATGGTCCGTCGAAAGATCTTCACAGTGGAATGTTCGGTGGCACAATCGCGAACCCGCTGACCGGAATGTCACAACTGTTGGCTAAATTGCACGATGCAGAAGGCCGTGTGCAAATCCCCGGATTTTATGACGATGTGCTGGAACTCTCTCCCGAAGAGCGAGAAGAATATGCGTCGCTGCCGTTCGATGAAAGTGAGTTCGCTAAGGAACTCGGCGTCGGTTCGACATTCGGAGAAGCCGGTTTCTCGACCATCGAACGACGTTGGGCACGCCCGACATGCGAATTGAACGGTCTATTCGGAGGATATTCGGGAGAAGGACCGAAAACCATCGTTCCTTCTTTCTGTACGGCAAAAATTTCTTGTCGATTAGTACCGAACCAGAACGCCGAAAATGTTCTCTCCAACCTGGAAGCTTATTTGAAAGCCAATCTCCCCGACGGATTACGCATGGAATTCCAGACGTTCCACGGTTGTCCGGCGGCATTAATTGACAGGAACAGTCCTTATCTGGCGGCGGCAAAATCAGCCATTGAAACCGCGTTTGGGACCGAACCGGTGTTGATTCGCGAGGGAGGCTCGATCCCCGTGGTAGGAGCCTTTCGGGAGATCCTGGGAATCGATACACTTCTGTTGGGTTGGGGACAAGATACTGATAACTTGCACTCTCCCGACGAACATTTCGATCTCGGAGACTTCCAGCGTGGCATTCATGCGAGTGCCGAACTGTGGCAGAAACTGGCTCAGATAGAGAGAGACTGACAAGCAGAGAGACGGTGAATGTGACACTCCCGCCGGGTAGTCACGTTTGCTCACCAAATGGGTCTCTGTACGATAGAATTTTCCTTTTCACAACGGTCCGCACAGCGGACCCTACGAAATTAGACTTCACACATTTTCATCACATTGAGATAAGACTCCAGCATCATGCTCGATCTGAATTATGTTTGCGACAACCGGGACGCGGTCGAAGAGAACTGCAAGAACCGCGGCATCGAACTCGATCTCAACCGACTGATCGAGCTGCGTGATCAACGCAGCGAATGGATCCAAAAAGGAGACGAACTTCGTCGCGAGCAAAAAGAAGTCTCGGGCAAAATCCCGAAAGCGAAAGACAACGACGAACGCCAGACTTTCATCGCCAAAGGGAAAGAACTCCGCGAAGAAGTTTCTGTCGCAGAAGCCAAGCAGAAAGAAGTCGAGGAAGAACTGTTCGACCTGCTCAAACAGATTCCCAATATGACTCACCCCGATGCACCGGTCGGGGAAGAGAAAGATCACGTCACGCTGCGAACCTGGGGGGAAATTCCCAAATACGATTTCACGCCGCTCGATCATGTTGACCTCGCCGAAAAACACGACCTGATCGATTTTGAAGCTGGTACGCGCGTGGCCGGTCACGGCTTCTACTTCTTCAAGAATGAAGCAGTCTTGTTGGAAATGGCGTTGGTCCAGTTTGCTCTGACCAAACTGCGACAAAAGGGATTCACTCTTTACAGCACACCCGACCTCGCCAAAGACGAAGTTCTCGAAGGGACCGGTTACATCCCTCGCGGACCAGAAACGCAGATCTATTCCATCACGGGAACCGACTTGAGCTTGGTGGCAACCGCCGAGATCACGTTAGGTGGATCATTAAAGGATCAAATCGTCGAACATGCCGACTTGCCTCTGAAGATGGCCGGGCTGTCACACTGTTTCCGCACCGAAGCCGGCGCTCACGGTCGTGCATCACGCGGCATCTACCGCGTTCATCAATTCACCAAAGTGGAAATCTTCGCCTTTACCGCCCCAACATTGGAAGCGTCCGACGCCATCCATCAGGAAATCGTCGCCATCGAAGAAGAGATCTTCCAGGCATTAGAGATTCCTTATCGAGTCATCGATACTCCAACGGGAGATTTGGGTGGCCCCGCATATCGCAAGTATGACCTGGAAGCCTGGATGCCGGGTCGTGGAGAAGGTGGAGAGTACGGCGAAGTGACCTCGGCCTCCAATTGCACCGACTATCAGGCACGCCGATTGGGTGTCCGCACGAAGGTTCCCGAGCAGAAGGGAAACCAGTTCGTCCACACTTTGAACGGCACAGCCGTCGCCATCAGTCGAGCGATGATTGCAGTCCTGGAAAATCATCAACAGGCCGACGGCTCGATCAACATCCCCGAAGTCCTTCGACTGTGGATGGGCGTGGATAAGATCGGGTGACGTTACTCCTCGACGGATGGGGTGGATTCCTCATCTGATTCTTGAGGAACCGTTTCCCCATCAATGGGGATGAGGTCTGAAGGGGTAATCGGATACTGTGGCTCGTCACTCACACAACTGAGATAAGCCTGAATCAGTGGTCGATATGTCGAATCGGGTGAGATATCCAATGCCCGGTTGAGTAGCTCTTCGGCTTCCCCGTTCTTTCCTTGTTCGAGCATGTATGCGGCCTGCTCCCATAGATTCCGGACAACATCGGCCTGCACGCCGTACTCGAACTGTTGCCAGCTTTGTGTTCTGGTGTTGGAATAAATCTCGAAATCGGTTGTCAATGGTATGTTAATAAACAGGGTTTGTTGCACTCCCTGTTTTTGTCGCGACATCGTTTCGGTTTCGTTCAAATCCAAGGCGTTTTTGTAATCGGCATGCCCCAAGGCTGCCCAACCGGCGTATCGGTATCCGTCCAGAAGTCCCATCTGTGCGAACATCGGTTCAAGAGTCAATAACGTATTGTAGGCCGCTTCGACCTGTCCGGTTTCGAGTTCAAAAACTCCCTGGTAAAACTGAGGTTGCGAATTCGGGGGAATCTCGGTTTCACTCGACTCAAACATTTCCAACGCACGGTAAGGACAACCGCGAGTTCCCAACGCGGCCGCAACCTGTAAGGGATCGACACCCAGATCAATCTGTTTCTGCCCTTGATCGTAAAGCGAGTCGACCTGTTCTTGCAGTTGATCGCGAGTGCTTTCCAATTGCGACTTTTGCTCGTCCGAAAAAGTCTCTCCTTTGATGGCGAGAATTCGTTCGATGATTATCAATGCCGGTTCTGGTTGATTTCTGGCCAGCGCGATTTGACGTAAATCCATCAAAGCCATCAAGCTCTGCGGGTCACCGATCAAAGCTTGATGATAGGCCATTTGTGATTGCAAGAAGCGAAAATTAATATCGTATCGAATCCCGTTGGCTTCACAGAACCGGGCTTCTAAAACTCCTAAGCTGTAATACGATTTTCCCAGAGTGAGGAAGGCCAGAGAACTGTCAGGGTTTTCAGCCAACGCAATATTGGCGTTGCGGATCGACAGATAAGCAAAGGCAAGTTGAGCCCGAAAATCGATTTGGTACGCACCCGCGACAGATTGTTGAATGTGTTGCAGATAATGTTGTGACAACACCAACGGAGCGGGAATCTTCTCGCGTCCCGCTGTCAGATAAGCAACGTATGCCGATTCGGGTTGCGGGAATAATCCTCTTTCCATCGATTCTTTGACGGCTGTTTTTTCGCCAAAGGCAACATCCAGAAAATTAATGCGGTTCGCGATGAGAAACTCTCGATACTTCTCTTCGTCCACATACGCTTGTAACGTCTCATCCGTAAGATTTGTGCGATAGAAGACAGCAACAGTCGGCGTGAGCTTGGTGAGATTGAACTCCGGGTTGAGCATCAAATCGGTATAAGTTTGATAGTCGGGCGCTCGTCCGACAATGCGCGGCTGAGCATGTGTGATCTCAAACTTGGCAAACGTGGCTCTCCATGTCTCTCGGTTTTCCAGATTTTTCTCTCTCGTTTCGGCGCGACGCATGGCGGCTCGTGTTTGGTCGTGGACGGCAATGAGATCGAGTTGCGTTGGGTCCGATGCCGCCACATCCGTCTCTGTGCCGGTAAATAATGCCAATCGACTGTCGATGAAGACTTTTTGGTTGGCCCAGATGAGAATGTCACCCTGCTTCAAAGTGAAGTTAAACGATTTGTTGTCGTATTCATCTTTCAGGTCTTCAGTCAAACCGGCGACGGCATTCTCTAACTGGTTCTCAAAACCAAAACCAATGGTTCGATCCGAACCTTTGTACAATCGCCCCGTCATTCCCAGCCAAGCGACCGCCATAAAACTCAAAACGGTCAACGCCCGTCCGCCGCGAGAGAACATGATTTCCCACTGATTAACCCGATACTCCTGGCTAAAGCTGCTGCGATACCAGTCCTGACAATTGAGTGAAACAAACACCACACCCACAATGACGGCTGGCCCCAGTTCTCTGAATGTAACCGCGGCTAACCCGGCGAACACCAAGGCCGACAAAACTTCTCCCGGAACAAGTTTGTCGTAATTCAGAAACAGTGCCGCCAGAATCAATCCACCAACTGACAAGCCAGCAATCAACGGAATCGTCAATTGTTGCCAGTAGGTTTCGTACCAGATGGGGAAGTTCGTGATCTGCGATTGCAAACCGGTCCCCGCATAATATTCACGCAGTAACGGATCGGAAACAGAATAAATTTCGACGGCTGAGAGCCAGGCATTCCAACCGAACGGGTTCAGAAGTGTGACGAGAAACGCTGCTCCGACCGTCTTCCACAGGATGTGAGAAGGAATGATAGGAACACTATCACTTGGCTTGCGTCTCAACAATTCTCCGATGGCCATCGTCAACAGCAACACGAGGCCAAGAAACATTCTCGGATCGGTATTCGCCCAGACCAAAAACAAGACCGGGATCTTCCAGTTCAATGTCTGTTCTTTTTGATAGCGCCAACCTGTAAAGATTCGTAACAGAACACTACAACCTAACAGCGTGATCAATTCCGAAGTGGCGGTCAGGAACGGAATCAGTGCAACCAGTCCCACAACCGCGATGATCGCCGTCCACCAGGTGGGCGTGCGTGGTCGAGAGATGGTCACCACACACCAAATAATGGCACCCGCAAGAATCGCTTTGAAAACAGACAGCCCGATAGCACCGCCGAGACCGTAAACTCCCGACAAGACCAGATCAAAGAACCAGGAATAATTTCGCCAGGTACGTCCTTCCGTTGTATAAGCAAACGGGTCGGTTCCATCCGGCAAAAAGCTACCTGCGGAGAGAGACTGTCCCGCCTTGATATGGACCAGCGTCTTCGTTTCGGCAATCACCGTACAACCCAGCAACACCGCCAACAGCACCGCCGCCCAGCGGAGAACGAAATCACCCCGGATCGCTTCTTCTTCGACGATCTCGGGAGTCAACTCGAACTCTTCCGGCAGGTCATCCGCAGTCGTGGTGGCGGAAGGAAATTCCGTCCCCGTTTTTTTTTCGGCAGATTGTTCTTCGGTCTCGTTTTGAGATTCGTTCGGATCACTCACAAGGATACTTTCTGAAGATCTATGAAGACCGGAGAAATCCGGCCCGGATTGAATTCAATCGAATAATGAATGACTACATGCTAGATCTGCCGTGCGCGATGGGTCAAGCAACCTCACCCCGGATTCGCCGACTCGGCACAAACAGCCGCATTTGAGCCCGCATGTTCCACCAGAATCCCGGAAAAGGATGCCTCTGACGAGAATTCGCCCTCTCCAGTTACGTCTCAATTTGAAAGTTTGATGGAAGGAAGCCCCCGATTCAGACACGGCACCCCGCTCAATTTGTTTCGACCGGTCCGTCTGGCTAGAATAGAAACCCACCATGATTTTTATATCTCCATCTCATGCAGAGGATGCTCCAATGATCAGACATCTGTCGATTTTTGCCACTGCTGTCGTGATCCTGTCAGTCACGCAGAATCAATCAGTGTTGTCGGCACAAGAGACCGAGGCGAAACCAGAAAATGCCGCATCGTCACAGACCGACATGGAAAAAGAGTTCTCTGACAAAATGACCGGCGTGACCCTTGTCGGATATTTCACAGTGGACGGACAACAGAAACCGCCCAAAGAAGAACGCTACGACATCTACAAAACGACCAAACTCGAAAACGGAAAGTGGATGATTCAGGCCCGAGTGAAGTACGGCAAGAACGATTTGACAGTTCCCGTGATTCTCAACATCGACTGGGCCGGTGACACACCTGTCATGTCACTCACCGATCTCACCATCCCCGGCTTGGGAACATTCACCTCACGCACCATGTTCTATGGCGACCGATATGTGGGAACCTGGCAGCACGGCAAAGTCGGCGGACATATGTACGGCCGACTCGAACCGACGAAAGAAAAAGCGACGCCCTGATCTCAAATTTGCTGCAATCAAACATCAAGCGGTTGTCGATGAGCGACGATTCGCACAAACCAAATTCAGAAGACAAACCGGGAATGGACGACCATGACGACACCACGTATTGACCGAGTTCTCAAAGAGGGAGAAATCGGTTCGACTCTCGAAGTCCGCGGCTGGGTAAGAACCCGCCGAGATTCCAAGCAAGGCTTCTCGTTCATCGAACTCAACGATGGGAGTTGCATGGGCAACCTGCAAATCGTTGTTGATGCCGACGTTCCCGGCTATGAAGAAAGTATCAAAGATGTGACAACGGGAGCTTCTGTCGCCATCGAAGGCGAATTGAAAGAGTCTCCCGGAAAAGGGCAACGCGTCGAATTACAAGCAACCACATTGCGAGTTCTCGGGACTGCCGACCCGGAAACCTTCCCGCTGCAAAAGAAACGGCATTCGTTCGAGTTCCTCCGCGAAATCGCTCATTTACGACCGCGATCAAATACGTTTGGTGCTGTGACTCGTGTCCGCAATGTGATCTCTCGTTCGATCCACAACTTCTTTCAGTCGCGCGATTTTGTTTACATCAATACCCCCATCATCACCACCAGCGATTGCGAAGGGGCCGGCGAGATGTTTCAGGTGACGACTTTGAATGTCGACCGCATCGCCGAAATTCAAACCAAGATCGATTACTCTCAAGACTTCTTCGGCAAGAAGGCGTCACTGACGGTCTCGGGACAATTGGAAGCCGAGATTTATGCCACATCGGTCGGCCCTTGTTATACGTTTGGGCCAACCTTCCGGGCAGAGAACTCCAACACCACCCGGCATCTCGCCGAGTTCTGGATGGTGGAACCGGAGATGCCGTTCTACGAACTCCCCGACGATATGGATCTGGCGGAAGCCTTCATCAAAACGATCATCAAAGATGTCCTCGAAGCGTGTCCCGAAGATATGGAATTCTTTAATGCACGCGTCGACAATACGGTTTTGGAGTCATTGCAGAATGTGCTCGATAACGAGTTCATTCGATTGCCTTATACCGACGCGATCGAGTTACTCGAAAAGAGTGACAAAAAGTTCGAGTACCCCCATGAGTGGGGACGCGATTTGCAATCAGAACACGAACGCTATCTGACCGAAGAACATTTCAAACAACCGGTCATCCTGTACGACTATCCGCGCACCATCAAACCGTTCTACATGTACTGTAACGACGATGGTAAAACGGTCCGCGCGATGGACGTTCTGGTCCCCCGCGTCGGAGAGATCATTGGTGGTTCGCAACGCGAAGATCGCTTGAGCATGTTGGAAACGCGGATGGCCGAATGCGATCTCGATCCCGAAGAATACTGGTGGTATCTGGATCTCAGACGTTACGGCTCGGTCCCTCATGCCGGCTTCGGTTTGGGCTTGGAGCGAATGGTTCAATTCGTCACCGGCATGACCAACATCCGCGACGTCATCCCGTTCCCGAGAACACCGAAAAACTCAGAATTTTAGCGATTGAGTGAGAAAAGTGGGAAAAGTGCAAGCGTAGAAAAAGTTTTCACTCCTTCTCGATTCAGGTTACTTTTTTACTTTTCGCACCTTTTAACTTTTCATCCTGAAATCGCTGTCAGCTTGAAACAAAGCTACTCAACTGAGCCAAAGATTAAAATACGACTTCCAAGGAATCAACACCCATGGCCAAGAAGGCAACCAAAACGAAATCCAACAGCAAACCCAAATATTGGCTCTTCAAATCAGAACCCGATTGTTACTCCATCGACGATCTGAAAAAAGACAAGAAGACTTTCTGGGACGGCATCCGCAATTATCAGGCTCGTAACATGCTGCGGGACGATATCAAGCCGGGCGATTACGTGTTGTATTATCACAGCAACGCCAAACCGATGGCGGTCGTCGGAACGGCGAAAGTCGTCAAAGAGGGTTATCCCGATCATACTCAGTTCGACAAGAACGAAGGGCACTACGATCCCAAAGCCGACCCGGACGAGCCTCGCTGGTTTATGGTCGATGTCCAATTCGTGCAGAAGTTTCCCGAACCGGTCACGCGGGATGATCTCAAAGCTGATAAAATCACATCAGACATGATGGTGATGCAGCGAGGCAGCCGTCTCTCGGTGCAACCCGTCGAAGAAAAAGAATGGTTGGCCGTTCACAAGTTGGCTGGCGTGAAAGCAAAGTGATTTCTATCCGCAGGTGATATCAAGGAGTACCATATGTCATCCTCAACCATCGATTGGGATCAGATCTTATGGTCCATGATGTATGCGGCACCCCAGCTATTAGCTTATCTCGTCGCAATTATCTTCTGTTTCATTCGCCGTAGAGAAAATCCCAAAGGAGCGGTTTATCTCGGTTTGGCAGTCATGATTTCACTTATCTCAACCGCTTTTAGTTATGGATGGCCGTTTCTCTTTTCGATCACGGGTT
>Ga0181596_10003728_pt1 | contig 14068 bp, 9 predicted proteins | sample 041ome_6_FD_148655 | JGI IMG/M metagenome (GOLD analysis project Ga0181596, IMG submission 148655) | Coastal salt marsh microbial communities from the Groves Creek Marsh, Skidaway Island, Georgia - 041402US metaG (spades assembly) | ecosystem: Environmental > Aquatic > Marine > Intertidal zone >... | reverse complement strand
CCCACCGCCGAGCCCACCGCCGAACCCACCACCAAGCCCACCGCCGAGCCCACCACCGAGCCCACCGCCGAGCCCACCACCAAGCCCACCACCGAGCCCGCCAGTGCCAATCGACCGCATTGTTAACGCGACATCCACGCTCGTGGGCTATTCATCAAGCGATTTTGACGCGAGTCGGCGCGCGTTCTTTCGCGTGGGTATTGCTAGCGCTCTGTCCGCAATCGACTCGGATGATGTTGGAATCACGAGCATTACGGATGTCATCGCTAAACGCAGAAGGCGCCTACTCCAATCCATGGCTGTGGATATAGATTACTACGTCTTTGTCGATTCCTTGAGCAATACGACACTCGTAGAAGTCTCGTCGACGCTAAACACGGCACCACTGCTCACATCTTTACAATCTAGCGGATTGGTTGCCGTGACGGCGGTATCGACCGCGGTGCGTGCGCTTCCTTCACCGCCGCCATCACCGCCTCCGGCGCCATCAATCTCTGGTTCCGCCTCGCAAAACATTTCTGCGAACGCTACTTTGACGGTTGCTGAACAAGATCCTGACTTTTCCGGAGCGCGTGTGGCCGGACTATTTGCCGGTGCGGCCGCAATGTTGTTCACATCCGTCGCGTACCAGTACAGACAAAGCATGTTCAACTTATTTCAAACGCGTGCGTCCAAACCAACCAACACCGCCGGCGGTTCGAGAAAGTCCGCATTCGACGATAAGTCATCCAACGCCGCCGAAGACTTCATCACAAAGGCCTGCGAGTGATTGCTAATGAATAAAATAATCAAGACATTTTATTAATAACACGCCGGAGAGCCATGGCGGCTCCCAGAACGAAAGAATAGAAAGAATCGAAATACATATATGCGCGCCAAGCTCGATGGTGTTAAAAGTAAAAGGCGGTATACAACTCTTCTGGAAGAGAATTCGGAAAATTGAATTTATTGATTTGTGACGGTTTTAGTTCGGTGGTTCGGAAGATCCACCACCCAAGGTGTCCAATGCCTTCATGAACGCCTCGTGGGCCTGAGGCGTTCCCGGTCCACGTGACGGGGCGCCGCTCGGCTGAACGCTAGAACCAAAACGATTCATCATCGATAGCCAAGCTGGGTTCATGGGCTGATTCATCATCGGGTGGGCACCAAACATGTTCATAGCCATTCGCGGTGCTGCCATGGATGGTGTAAAAGCACTTGTCAAGGCGGGTTGAAATCCAGACGCGGATGATACTGGAGTCACGCGCGAGGTTTGCCCTTGCGTCCAAGGCATGGCGGATGCGTTGCTTGCTCCAGAACCTTGAGGCTGCGGTTGCGAGCCGCTCGCCGACGGTCTTTGCACGGCCACTGCGCCCACTCTCGCACTCGCAGCTTGACGGGCGTTCCCATCATCTACGTATTGCAAGTCATTCAGCCAACGTTGCGTCACCTGCGTCTGCAGTGCCTGAACGCTCGCAACAGTAGCTGGTTCAGCCTTGACTCCGGTCAAGGTGGAATTGGACTTCGCACTCGTCGCGCTCTTTCCACCATTTTCACCCGTTCCGCCAGAGCCTCCAGAGTCAGAGTCGTTCGTCGGCGATTTCCTCGAAAGTTCCATAGTTTTCACCTGTTCGGAAACCTCGCGAACAAGCGCGTTGGCCAAAAATGGCAACTGCGTGGAAATCAAAGACGCAATCTCGGCCTGATTCAAGCCTTGACTTACTGCAGCGGTGGCGACAGCTGAAACGGATATTCCGATGCGCCATCCCGTGGTTTTGGCTAATGTCACAGCGATTTCTATCGCTTCTGAGCTATGACCAAGATTTTGGAGCACGATTTGCGCGACTTCTTCTCCAGCGCGCGACGCTACCATCCCGGCGTTATTCGCCGCATGGTCCACATCGAAGCCGACAACTTGAGTCATGAGTACCAATATCGCGCGTTGCATCTCGTTTTGTGCGTTGGCACCGTGCGCGATAGCAGCGGCGGTACTCAAAGCGTTTTTCTTCGCGGCATCTTTCACGGGAGCGGTGAGCGGTGCCGCACCGTCGGGTCGTTCTACCCTTCTGCGACCACTTCCCTTTGGTAAATTGCGCTGCGTTCCGCCCTCGGTCCAGTACCTTTGGCACGATCGACAGTAATGTCGAGGTTGTGTCGGTAACCCATTGTTGTAGTAACAAAATCGTGTCTTTTCCGAACCGCATCTTGCACACGGGCGATGCGAACTTTCCACCGGCTTGGAACCCGCGTCGACGGCGTTGACGCCAGTCGTCGTTCGATCCTGCATCGTAGTCGTTTTCCCCATCGCTTCCGCAGCAACTGCTGTGTCGGTTTTTGTTGACTCGTGCGCTTTCGTCCCCGTCTGCGTGCCTCGCGCCGGTGATAGCTGTTTTGTCGTGTTCCTGTCCGCCGGAGCCGCCTTATCCACTGTGCTCTTTTCTTCTGCGTCGTCGGCGACACCTTGTCTCGAGGCGTCGCTCGAGCCGTTGTTGCTGTTACCACCACTACCATTGTCACTGGTACCGGTCTTTTTCGGTGCGACCGCTGTCGCACCAGACGCGGTAGCGCCCGGTCGCTTCGAACTATTGCAAGGCCCGTCGGCGCGCTGCGAGACGTATCGTTGTTCGTTACCCGAATCCCCGCTCGATCGCGCGTCTGGATCTGCGTCGCTATTCGATCCCTTGCGACCGTTTTGGTCGCTTGACCCATCGTTAGAGCCGCCGTGTTTGCCATCGTCCGAAGTCGTGTCGCTGCTCGACACCGGCAGGTGCGAACGCTTCGTCCCGTGAGGATCCAGCTTTGCGGCGTTCGCCGCGCCGATGGCTTGCAACTCGGCGGCACTCAAGCTCGGCGCCATGCGCATGGATTCAAAAATCGTGGCCAGCTTGGACATTGAAGTCGGTTTATCGACGTGACAGTCAAATGCCACAGAACTGGCGTGTTCTTTGAGCTCTTGGTCCGTGAGCGACGTCACGGCGATGATGGGCATACGCCTGAGCGCCTGCTTCTCCTCCATCGCTCGAATCCCCGTCGCGGTTTCGTATCCATCCATCGTGGGCATCATCAAATCCATCAAAATCCCTTGAATCTCCGCGTGATTTTCTCCGTACAATCGCAACGCCTCCGCGCCCTCGCCCGCCTCTATGCTTTGATAACCCATCTTTCCGATTTGCCCCGCCTGAAACTTTCGCACCGACGCCACGTCGTCCACGATCAACACCGACTTCCGATCATCCGTAGTCGTCGTCGCCGTCGCCGTCGCGCGCGTCGCACGTCTCCCCGTCGAAACCACGGGCGTCGTCATCGCCACCTCTCCCGTCCCTTTCCCTCCTTCCTCCTCGCGCGTCGGCAATCGCCCCTCGTCCCTGAGCGCCGCGAGCGCGTCTCGCAGCCGCCCGAGCGCGAAGCTCCCTCGCCCCTCGGGATCGACAATCTTTTCGCACCGTCGCAGCATATCGTCTTCGTGCGCCCCCACGTGCGCCCCGAGCGCTCTGACGAGCGCTCCCACGCGCGACGTCGGAATCTCCCCTCGCCGCGCGCGCGCGCCTCCGCGCGCCCCCGCGCTCGACCCCAACAGCGTCGCCGCCGCGCCGTACGCCCCCGCGATCTCGCGTTCGCTCGGCGCCTCTCCGACATCGCTCGCGCGCGCCATGACGCCGCGAAATTATTTCTCCCTATCTCCACCGATCGCGCGTCGCCCTCACCCCGTCGCGCGTCGCGCGCCGCCGTCGAATCGAATCGAATCCCCGACGCTTTTCGCCCGTCGCGCGGGTGCCGCGGACGAATGAATGCGCGCGCCTTCCCGCGCGCGACCGCCGTCGCGCCCGCGCCGATCCCTGAATCCGACGCGTGAATCTTTTCTCCGCGCACCGTCGCGTCGTCGCGTCGTCGTCGCGCGTCGCGCGTCGCGCGTCGTCGTGTGCGCGCCTACCGCGCGCGAAAAAGCGACCGCCGCGCGCGCGCGACCACGAAAAAGCGCGCGCGATCGCGCGCGCGCGAGATTGTCGTCGACGGCGTTCGCGCGTGTCTTTATACGAGTCTTTATCCGCGCCGAGCCATCCGAGCCCGCGCGATCTCATCCGATCGCGGCCGCGTCGAGACCCACGCGTGGCGACGCGCGTCGAGACCCACGCGTGGCGACGCGCGCGGAGACCCACGCGTGGCGACGCGCGTCGAGACCCACGCGTGGCGACGCGCGTCGAGACCCACGCGTGGCGACGCGCGTCGATCGACGCGCGGCGGCGCGCGCGAGACGGCGACGCGCGACGCGCGACGCGCGCGAGACGGCGACGATGACGGCGCGCGCGGACGATGCGATCGAAACGCTGGACCTCGCGGACGGCGCCGACCCGCTGCGCGCGGTGCTCGACGCGTGCGATCGCGAACTGCGCGCGTTCCTGACGCGAAAGTACGCGAGCGAAGCGCTCGACGCGTTTCCGAGATGCGCGCGGACGAAGAGCGCGGACGCGTGCGTGCAGTGGGCGCAGTTCGCGTCGAAGCGGAAGATGAATCCGAAGGAGGTGGCGGAGGAGGTGGCGAGGGAGTTCGGGGAGGAGGTGGCGAAGCGGCCGCGGCGAGGCGCGATCGTCGGGTGCGAGGCGGCGGGGGTGTACGTGAACTTGAAAATGAATCGACCGATGGTGTTCGAGGCGACGATGAAGGCGGTGGCGAGACGGGGAGGAAAGTTTGGGCACACCGATGCGGCGAAGGGGAAGCGGGTGATCATCGAACACACGAGCTCGAACCCGAACGCGCCGCTGCACATCGGCAACCTGAGAAACGTCATGATCGGCGCGCACTTGTCGAGGATGATGAAGGCGTGCGGACACGACGTGAAGGAGGCGTTTTACGTCAATGATTTGGGCGCGCAAATCGGGTTGACGGCGTTGGCGTATTCGAGGATTTATGACAAGATGACGCCATTCATGAAGATTGACCACTGGATCGGGGCGATGTACGCGGTGATGAACACGTGTCAAGAGTTGCAACAAGTGGGCGTGAAACCGGGCGAGCTCGAGGTGCGTGCGCGATCGAGACGCGCGTGATGTGCGTTCGCGTCGCGTGTACGGCTATGATTAATGTGTTTTTTAACTCTCTTTCTTACTTGGACCGTGGAGAAAAACCATATTCACCTCTGACAATATGAGCCGTCGACGCGTCGCGAGACGAGGCGAACCGTTATGCGGACGAGTCGGGCCTTGACGAGAAAAATGTTTTTGACTAACGATGAATACGTTTTCGATATCACCGCAGGACGCGTGCAAAGCCGGGCAAGAAGCGGTGGACGCGCTCTTGAAGACGTCGCTCGCGGCGGTGGCGGGCGACGAGAAGAAGGAGAAGGGCGTCGCTGAATACTTTGATATTTACCAAGATCTTCGCGGACGATTCGAAAAGATGATGGTCGTCATGCTCGAAGACATTCGCACGATCGACGATATCAAGGTTGAGGCCGGTAAGCTTAACTTGGCGTACGAGAAGCAAGAGCCTTGGGCTATTAAGATTTTCCGCAAAATGGTGTGCGACTGTCTCACCGGCGTGCAAGAAACGCTCTCGACGTACGGCGTGCAGCACGATCGATTCGACTTCGAGTCCGAACTCGGCTGGGAGGGCTCGAATGCGAAAGTATTGGAGATCATGCAAAATAGCGACTATTACGTGCCGCAGACGCAGAGCAACGAAAAGGGCGTGCCGCAAGGCGCGTACCTCGACATGGCTGGCTTCATCACGGATATGGGTTTCAAGGTTGGTAAGGGGGGGTACCAAAAGGAGTACCCGCCTCTCTACGTCCTCCGTCCCGACGGATCGACGCTTTACACCTACCGTGACATCGTGTACTCGTTCAAGAAGGCTTCGATGAGCGATTTGATTTTGAACATTATTTGCAGCGAGCAAGATTTGGCGCAGCAAAAAGTGTCGTTGGCCATGGCGATGATGAACCCGGCAATGGAGGGTCGCCAATACCACTTATCATACGACCTCGTAAAGCTCACCACGGGGAAGATGAGTGGTCGCCGCGGTCGCTACTTGTTGGCCGATGACTTGTACGAAGACCTCAAGACGGTCATTCGTGAAAAGATGGACAAGAAGTACAAAGAGAAGGGCGAGGTCATCTCCGCGGAGATGTTCGACACGGTGACGCACGAAGTATCTACGGCAGCGATGAAATACGCGCTTTTATCAGTGAGTTGCATGACGCAAATTAACTTTGACATCGCAAAGATTACCGATTTCGAAGACGCTTCGGCGCCGTTCATCCTGTACAACTCCACCCGCCTCACCTCTGTCATTCGCAAGTTTGACGAACGTTCCGCCGCCGGTGTGTTGGAAAAGCTCTGCCCTCTCGATGAAGTAGACTTCACCAAGCTTGACGACGATCGCGAATGGGCCTTGCTCTTAGACTTTGTCCTGCCCTTCGCCAGTATGATCACCGACGCGGCGATGCCGACGTTACCCAAGCCCCCGGCTTTACCCTCGTACGGCATGCACAGGGTGTGCGATTTCCTCAACATGTTCGTTCGCGCCCTCTCGGGTTACTACGGCCCCGCGGGCGTTCGCATGATGCCCGTTCAAAGCCAACTCGACGCCGGCTGGAACGAGACACCCTCGATGCACGCTCGCATCCACGCGTGCAAGTGCTTCAAGCAGGTCATCGACAACGGTTTGCGTTTGCTCATGATCGAGCCACTCGAGCGCATGTGATTCCATCGCACCTACTCATTCGTTGTCATTCAATCAATCACAATCGATCATTCGCCGCCCGCGTTCGCCGCTTCGATTTCCTCTGAGGGTTGACGATGTAATTTGACCCTCCGCATGACGTCCCGCGCGTCGTCGTCGTTCGCACCGCCTCTAAGCGACGCGCAAGATGCAGATTTTCGTGAAGACTCGTGCGTGACGAAGCGAAGCGAACGAACGATGCGATCGCGAACCGCGCGTCCGCGTCGCGCGCGCGTCGTCGCGAACGACGCGGAGAGACGCGACGCGATCGACGAAAGCCCTAAAGTCGCGGTGGACGACGAAACGGCGACGAGACGGTCGATGCGACGCGCTTACGGCGTGTCGTGGACGTGAAAACGATTGTGGATAATGTTTTTTGCCGTTCTCGCGCTATCGTGGAGGTGGAGAGGGTGGTGGCGCGGGCGGGGGTTTGGGAGACGTGGTCATGCGATCGGGGGCGCGGCGCGGCGCGCGAGGACGAAGACGAGAGACTGACGGTGGATGATGATGTTCGCGAACGCAGTGACGGGTAAGACCATCACCTTGGAGGTGGAGTCCTCGGACACCATCGACAACGTGAAGGCGAAGATTCAAGACAAGGAGGGTATCCCGCCGGATCAGCAGCGTTTGATCTTTGCGGGGAAGCAGCTCGAAGACGGTCGCACGCTGGCGGATTACAACATCCAAAAGGAGTCTACGCTCCACTTGGTGTTGCGCTTGCGTGGTGGTATCATCGAGCCGTCCCTCGTTGTGTTGGCGAAGAAGACGAACGTGGACCGGGCCGTGTGCCGCAAGTACGTATATTCGAGCGACGGGGTTTTGATTTTTTCTCGGCGCTCGCCCGCTCGAAGGGGCGGCGACCTCACTCTTGCGCGCGCGCTGTCCGTTGGATTCGTCTAGCGATGTGTGCGCGTCGAGCAAGCTGCCCGAGATTTATTTCACTCCATTCACTTTGCCGGCGACGAGACTTTAACTCGTACTCGGTCATTCGCGTGTGAGACATTTGACTTTGAGCTCGTACTGACCTTTTTGTTTCTTTCTCAAACCAGGTGCTACGCCCGCCTTCCGCCGCGTGCGACGAACTGCCGCAAGAAGAAGTGCGGTCACACCAACCAATTGCGTCTTAAGGTACGTTGTTTTGGACTTGGGAAACTCCTCGCGCGAACGCGACGGCGCCGCCGATGAAAGGAGACTGACAATTTTCTCGCCCGATTTTTCCGCTGCTCAGAAAAAGTTGAAGTAACCGTGTTCTCGAGCGAGGCGGATAGAACGCGTACACACACACACATTCTAGTTAGCAAGGAGATGGGGTTGTCGTTGTAATGTGACAGGGATATCCTTCATAAAATGATGCAGTCGCTAACGGATGAAAAATTCGTAAACGGGCTCTACTTGACGCGAATAGTCGCTGCGAGCATGATGTGATCACTCGGCTCTGTCGCCGCCGGGAACGGACCCTTGACTTGGTCACGATGGGGCAAATCGAGCACATCCACAACCTCGACGTCGTCGGTAACGAAGATGTAATCGAGCGTATCGATGAAAGGGTCGTCGTCCTTGATGCGCGCGTGGTTCGTAAAGTTTGGTTCCTCACCATTGACGCGCACGTACGCGCTCTCCATCTTCTTTTGCGGCTTCACATTGAATGGCTCTCCCGTGTATCCGGCGGGCATGATCGGATACCCCTCGTGCGACTCGTCGAGATCGCCCGTAGTGATCAACGTGTGCCCGGCGTCGCCCGGCTTCAAGTTGAAGTCGCCCATCAACACCGTCGGCAATCCCTCTGACTGATTCAGCGCGTATTGCGCCGCGATCCCAGCGTGGATCACCATCACTCGACGATCAGCCGCCGTGCGAAACATGCAAGGCATGTGATACGTCGATACCCCGAACTGCACGTTCGTCTTTTTGCACTTGAGCGTGGCGTACAGAATCGAGTTGAACCGCCCTCTCGCCGTCTGCCATTCATCGCTCGGCGGTCTGTAATCCCTCAACTTCCGCCACAAATTCACCGGTGTTTGCACCAACAAATTATAAACCGGCGTCAGCGGTCCGAGATTCACCTCCTCCTTCTTCGCCCTCGGAAACTTTGCCGTATCGCTCAGCCTCGCGACGTCGCTCTTCACCACCTCGTACGCGTCCGTCGGCACCGCCAATCCAACCCCCATGTAATTATTAAACGGTTTCCCGTACAGCGACACGATGAACGCGTATCCCCTCTTCGCAAAGTACGCGTGCAGCGGTCCCGCCCACGTCATGCTCACCTCTTGCAATCCCACGACGGCGCGTCGCTCGACTTCGGGTTCCAACTTTTCAATCACCCTTCGCAGTCGCGTCTCCGCCCTCAGGTCGTTCGCGTCGCAGTGCGTGAAGTACGTCGGCTCCGCGAGGTGCGAGCTCAGGACGTTATACGTCACCACGCGCGCGTCGTGCGCGCCGTCCTCGCTCGCTCGCGTCGTCGTCGTCGTCATCCTTCCCTTTGTCGCCGTCGCGCGTCCGCGCGCCGCGCCCTCGACGCGCGCGCGCGCGCGCGACGGCGCCGCGCCGACCGCGCGCGCGCTCGATCGCGCGTCGATCGCGAGCGCGCGCGATCTCGTGACGACGCGCGCGAGGCCGACGGTCGACGCGCGCATGCGCGCACTGACGACAGAGCGCGACGCGCGCGCGAACTCGCGTCGACATGGCGCGGGCGACGACGGCGCGCGCGCGCGGACGAACGCGCGCGAACGCGACGCGGCGGCGAGGCGCGCGCTGGATCGCGATCGCGGCGACGATGGCGGCGACGGCGACGCACGGGGCGATGATGGCGCTGGCGAGCGATTACCAAGCGAGCGACGCGGCGCTGGTGATGCCGTTCGAACGCGCGGGAGAGCGCGCGATGAAAAGAAAGGTGAGCCTCGAGGAGACGGAACACGCGCGGACGACGGCGGTGGGAGATAAGGTGCGAGGACCGGAGCGGAGCGCGCGGGCGCTGGGGGTGTTGGCGTCGCTCGCGCGGAGACACGAGCGGGCGGCGGCGAACGCGGCGAGCGAGGAAGAGCGCGAGGTGTGCCTGGAACAATTAGAGATAGTGCGGCTCGCGATGGAGTCCGCGCGCGCGAGGGCGCCGCGAGGGATGGAGGAGAGTGGACGGGCGTTCGCGGCGTTGGGCGCGGCGGCGACGGCGGAGGAGGACGTTTGGGAAGGCTCGGGCGGATTGATGGACTCGATTCCGCTTCACGGGGGCGTCGTTCCGGGGACTGCGGGCACGCGTCGTTTTGGGCCTTTGACGACGAAATCGTCGAACGATGACGCTGATGCGGTGAAGAGATTTTTAGCCACGCGGCGAAAGGGCGCCGCGGCGCCCGCGGAGCGGCGTCCGGCGGCGAGAGAACGTCTCGCGCCAGCCGCGCCGTGGTTCAAGCGAAAGCAGCCGGACGTTTACTGGGACGTTGATTTAGAAAAGATTCAAGGCGCGCGGGAATCGATGGACGCCAAGCGATCGGACGCGGATGATTTCGACTTTGAAATCACGGACATGCCGATCAAGGCACGCAAAACCGCGGCGCTCGGCTCCAGTGGCGAAGACGAAAGCGACGTCGAAATCGTTCGATCGACAACGATAAGCGACGAACCATCCAACGCGACGGTCGGTATCGACGAGCTCTTTTCTCAACAGGTTGACACGTGGACGAAGCGAGCGATGAAGGGCTTCCAAGAAGCGAACAAAAAGGCGCGTCAAACGATCGCCACCATCTCTAGGCAAGCGGTGCGCGCTGAGGAGGAGTTACTGATGAAACGAATCGATGTCCGCATGTACGTTGATTTCGCCGATCCATACTCGCTCGAACTCATGCTCGGGTCGTACCAAAGGCTCGCGTCGATGCCGCTAGGACCGGTCGACTGGAACATCGTGCCCTTCGTCAACGTAGGCCAGGAAAGGAACAAGTCCGCCAACTGCTTATACAGTGGACACGCTCGGCACTTGAGTTGTACGACAAACGCTATCGCCGCATGCGCGGTTGAGAACATCGGAACTTTGAGTGGTGGCATGCGAGCGTTTACGTTATGTTACGGAATGCAGCTTCTCAAGCTTGAATCACAAGACGCGTTCAAGTACGGTCGTCACGAGGAAGCGCTTAGCAAGATCGATGAACGATGCTGTCGAGCTGTCGCTGATGCGGTTGAGCACGAAGAATCGTCCGAATCCGAATCCGACAAAGAGACGGACAAAAATACGCTGCAACGGTTGGGAATGTCGAGCGCAAACTCACAGATTTGCGCCGCTCAAAAGAAGTGCGCGTTCCACGGCGCCGGGTACGATTTGTTGAAAAGCAACGAAGCTGAACTTGGATCAATTCATCCTCGGCATAAATGGCTTCCTTGGGTCACGATCGACGGTGAAGTCGCGTGTCGCAGGAAGTGCAACTTGCAAGCGACGGTGCGTCGACGAATTTGCAACCTGCGGACTTCGCTTCCGGAAGGATGCCCAAAATTTCCGTGGGCGGAGGCGTGGTACGACGAGCCAGAGATTTCTTTCGGAGGTCTCATCGTTACGTGCGCGGCGGTCATGCTTGCGAGTGTATCTCTATTCGTCCTCATGCGCGAAGCCGGGATGAATCCGCTCGGTCTTTACAAGGACAACGCGAATGAGGGAGCAATCGAAGCGGAGCGAGTCGGGCTACTGCCTAAGTGAGAAATCATATAGCCATCAATTTTTTAATGTAACATGTACTTCAGCGCAGATTACAGTCAGCGCGACGACGACGTCAGAAAATCACGCCGCCCGCGGCTTCGAAGGCGTCTTTCGAATCTATCGGGATTAAGTCACCCACGGTCAAAAGCTCGAACGATGGCGCGGGCGCGGCTAGAATTGCGCTCCATTCATCCTTTGAAAAGTCCCGGCGAGAAAACGTGGTCTCCGTAAACTCGCCGTCGGCGTCCACTATATCCTCTACTGGTCCTCTAGATACCGTGATCCAGTGTCTATCTTCATTCACGGCATCATCAACGATCGGTGGGAACGCTTGCATGTGAAAAGACCAATCGTTTCTTGACTTCCCATCCACCGACACGCTCGCCGTTGACCTCGCCGCGTCGATGTCAAACTCGCACCGCCTCAAATCCATCCCGAGTCCCACCCCGATCGCCTTCACGTGCGCCTCCTTCAGGCTCCAGTGCTTTCTAAACAACTCCTCTCCCGCGCGTTCTCCGTCCCTCGCCGCTACACCCGCGATCGACGCCCGCTCGCGATCCGTCAGGACCGACGAAAACGTCTCCAACAACTTTCCCACGTCTCGCTCCGCGCCCCCCCCTCCCGTCACTCGTCGCACCTGTCCCGGCGCCGCCACGTCCACTCCCACCACCGCGTGCGTTTCACTCGCCAGCACGACGTAATCACCCTCGTGCGAGACGTTATAATTAAAATTCGGCGCCCCCGCGACGCTCGCGCGCGCCCCGTGAAACGGCTTCGACCCTTTGGTTCTCCGCACGTCCAGCGCCTCCACGCGCGCGTCTCGCCACCGCGCGTCCTCCGCGCTCGCACACGCGCGTTTAATCGCCGCGCGTTGCATCAATCGCGACAGCAACGCGCGCTTACGGTCTTCAAAGCGATGAAATCGCGTCACTTCTTCGCGTTCGTGCGTCGGGAGGATCGTCAAGACGAAGGCGAACTCGTCGTCGCCGGGGCGCCACGTCGTGGAGTTGACGATCCAGCGCAGGCGCAGGTGATCGGCGGTGTCGAGCATGGCGCCCGAAGGCGCGGGAAGCGCGACGGGGCGCGATGTGCGGCGCGCGCGCGTCGATGTCGAGTGCGAGCGTTTTCTGGCGGTTACACATCCGTCGACGAGGCGACGCGACGAACGCGGAGGAGAGGTACGAATACATATGAATACATCGCGCGCGACGCGTTGAACCGAGTTGGATTTACGAATCGAATCTCGCCGTATCAAATCTCGCCGTTCAGGATGCCCTCGCGAACGCGACGCATCTTATCGCCCATGTGATACAGGTTGTGCTCGCTCGCCAAGGACCAAGCGAGCGGTTCGTTGGCGCGATCGAGGTGATGAAGATAGCCCAAGGTGTGCTTGGTGCAGAGCGTGCACTCGCACTCTTCGCACGCGGGTTCGGTGCTGGTTCGGAATTCGGCGCGACGGAAGTTTATGCGTCCGCGAGAGCGCGTGAATAGCGTGCCGTGTCTCGCCACTTGAGTCGGGTAGCAACTGTCGAACGTGTCGACGCCGTTCGCCACCGCGTGCTCGATGTTTTCCATGTCAGCGATCCCCAGGAGGTGATTCGGCAAGTGTTTCGGAAGGAGAGGCATCAAAAACTCGAGCAAAGCGCCGAGTTCGGCGGCGTCGCGGCCGAGAGAACCGCCAATCGCGAGCCCGTCGAACGGCAGGGCGCTCAGGTACTCGACCGACATCCGTCGTAGCTCGCGATCCACGCCTCCGTGCACGACGCCGTACATCGCCTGTTGACGCACGTCCTTCAAGTGCGTCTCCAAACTCCTCGTCATCCATCGATGCGACCGATGCACGCTCTCCTCCAACGTCTCGCGATCGATGTCGTACGGCGGCAACTCGTCGAGCGGAATGATGATGTCCGCCCCGATTTGTTTCTGACTCAACACGCTCGACTCCGGCGTGAGCGTCATCTTCGTCCCGTCCCTGTACGACCGAAACGTCGCCCCCTCTTCGCTCACGTCGATCAATAAATTCTCCCGTCGATGCTTCGTCGCCTTTCTGCTCTTCAACTCCTTCGTCTTCCCCTTCGCGTTCGCCGAGCGGTCCGGCGTCCCGAGCGAAAACACCTGAAACCCACCGCTGTCCGTGATCACCGGCCCTCGGCGTCCCATGAACGCGTGTATCCCTCCCATCGCCTCCACCGTCGCCGCGCCCGGCTGCAGCATCAGGTGATACGTGTTCGCGAACATCAAATCGATCCCGGCGCGCCGCAGCGCGTCGCCCTGCACCGCCTTCATCGCCGCGTTCGTCCCGACCGCGACGTACCCCGGCGTCGCGATCGTCCCGTGCGGCGTGTGAATCATCCCCGCCCGCGCGTTCGAGCGCGTCGACGCGCGCAGGACCTCGAACCGGAAGCGCGGCGACGCCGGCGACGCCGCCGGCGCCCGCTCGAGACGCGCGTCGGTCGACGCGCTCGAACGCGCCGACGCCGACGCGTCGCGCGCGCGCGCGCATCGCGACGCGCGCGCGACGCGGTCGAGGACGCCGCGCGCGCGCGCGACGCGCGCGACGCGCATCGCGTCGCGATGCGCCGCGCGCGCGACCGTCGCGCGCGCGTCCGACCGACCGCACATACCGCACTGTTTACCCACACACAGACCGCCATCGCGTCCGACCGACCGCACATACCGCACTGTTTACCCACACAC
>Ga0181596_10003723_pt1 | contig 14081 bp, 7 predicted proteins | sample 041ome_6_FD_148655 | JGI IMG/M metagenome (GOLD analysis project Ga0181596, IMG submission 148655) | Coastal salt marsh microbial communities from the Groves Creek Marsh, Skidaway Island, Georgia - 041402US metaG (spades assembly) | ecosystem: Environmental > Aquatic > Marine > Intertidal zone >... | reverse complement strand
GGTTTGCCTGGTACGCATTCCATCCCGAGACGGAGATCTATTCGGCAGATTCGCCAGCGACTGATTGACTTCGCCTTTGGCGTCTTTCTATGGTGGTGTGTGTAAGAAAGTCACACGCACACACACACCACTCAGACAAGGCATCATCATGCGTTATTCTCTTTTTGCGAGTCTCTTTTTTCTGATCGGGATTTGCTGTTCAACCTATTCTTTTGCGGATGACAAGCCACGAGTCCTGATTTTGGGTGACTCAATCTCCATCGGCTATACTCCCTATGTCCAAGTGATGATGAAAGGGGAAGCCGTTGTCCTGCGGCCAACAGGAAAACCAAATCCCAAAACAAATCAGGTTCGTGCAGAAAACTGTGCCGGGACCAATAATGGCGTCAAAAATATTGACCGCTGGCTGAAAATTGATGGCGGCAACTGGGATGTTATTCATTTCAACTTTGGACTGCACGACCTCAAGCGTGTCAAATCCGAGACAGGCGGGAATTCGAACGACCCCAATGATCCGCATCAGGCAGATTTGGCCGCTTATGAAAAACAGTTGCGCGAGATCACGCAAAAGTTAAAAGCCACGGGGGCCAAACTGATCTTCGCAACGACAACACCTTACCCATCTGGCGTGAAACCTCATCGTGACCCTGAAGATGCAGCAAGATATAATGACATTGCCAAAAAAATTGTGGCCGAGAATGGCGGCACGATCAACGACTTATACTCGTTTGCACTGCCAAAACTCGAAGAGATTCAACGCCCCGTCAATGTTCACTTCTCTCCCGAGGGTTCCGAACAATTGGCAAAAGAAGTCGTGAAACATCTGCGGATTGCTTTGAAGAAATAGTTCCTCGTTCTCTCTGTTGTGCCGATCATTGTCTCGCGAAAATCAACCACCCACCAGGAAGATAATATGCGCTACGCCATTCGTTCTTTGATGACTTGCCTCTGTTTGGCGATTTGTTCAATCGCTTTCGCTCAACCACAAGAGAATTATCCGGTCCACCCGGATTCCAAAGTCAAAGAAGGGGTTCCACAGGGAATAGTGAACGGTCCCTTCCAATGGGAATCCAAAATCTTTCCCGGGACCGTGCGAGACTATTGGGTGTATGTACCCAAGCAGTATGATCCCGCCAAAAAAGCGTGTGCCATGATTGTGCAAGATGGAATCGGCAAAGCAAAAGGCTGGAAAGTCCCCACCATCCTGGACAACCTGATTCACGAAGGTGCTGTCCCTGTGCAAATCGGGATTTTCGTCTCTCCGGGAGTGGTTCCCGCACTCCGAGAAGATGCGCAACCGCGATTCAATCGCAGTTTTGAATATGATGGGATGGGAGATCGCTACGCTCGATTCCTGATCGAAGAAATTTTGCCCGCCGTCAAAAAGAAGTACAATCTGAGTGAAGACCCCAACGATTATCTCCTCGCGGGATCCAGCTCCGGCGCGATTGCCGCCTTCAATGCGGCGTGGGAACGTCCCGATCATTTCCGGCGTGTCTTCTCTTCGGTCGGGACATTTGTCGGATTAAGAGGAGGGAACGAGTTTCCGATTCTCGTTCGGAAGCATGAGACCAAGCCGATTCGTGTCTTTCTGCAAGATGGCTCCAACGATCTCGATATTTACGGCGGGAGCTGGTGGCATTCCAATCTGCAAATGTTATCGGCTTTGAAATTCTCCGGCTACGACGTGCAACATGTCTGGGGAGAAGGCGGGCATAACGGCAAGCATTCGACGGCAATCCTCCCTGATGGATTACGCTGGCTATGGCGTGACTACCCCACACCAATTACCGCAGGGACTCCCCCCGATCGCCGCACGCAATTACTCATTCCGGGAGAAGACTGGGAGTTGGTAAGTGAAGGGCACAAGTTCACGGAAGGTCCTGCAGTGAATGAGCAGGGGGAAGTCTTCTTTACGGATATTCCCAATCACAAAATTCATAAGATTGCCAAAGATGGCACAGTCTCCGTCTTCAAAGAAGAGAGTCCCGGCGTAAACGGTTTGATGTTTGGAGCGGATGGCAAGCTATATGCCTGTCAAAATGGAAAAGAGAGAATTGTTCGATATGACTCCGAAGGTCAAGAAGAGGTTGTCGTGGAAGGAGTCTCCTCGAACGACGTTCTGATCTTGCCCGAATTCGGATACTTCACCGATCCCAAGAACAAAAAAGTATGGAAGTTCACATTCGATGGACAGAAAACAGAAGTCGATTCCGGGATCGAATTTCCGAACGGCGTGATTGCGTCTCCCGATCAAAGTTTGCTCACCGTTTCCGATACACGCGGACGATTTACCTACTCCTATCAGATCCAAGCAGACGGTAGCCTGAAACACCGGCAAGTCTACGGCCATTTGCATCTCCCCGACGAAACGGGACAAAGTGGCGCGGACGGTATGGCCGTCGATACCGAAGGACGCACCTATGTCACGACACGCGTGGGATTACAGGTGCTCGACCAGTTGGGACGAGTGCATTTTATCATCCGCAAACCTCAAGATGCGTGGCTGTCGAATGTCGTCTTTGCAGGGGAAAACAATGACATACTCTATGTCACCTGCGGCGATAAAGTTTACCGACGCAAGATCAATGCCACGGGAGTCATCCCCTGGAAAGCAGCCATCAAAGCTCCTAAACCACGACTGTAGAATGCGGTGGACCTCAATATTGCACACCGGTTCGTTGCCGCATGATGGGAAGATTCTTGTGACTGAAGTCACCCAACCGATCTATCGATCAGTCGGGCTACTGCTGCGAGAACTAAGACATTTTTTTATGATATAACATCTCTTTTAATTCTTCATGCGTCGTATAGTCATCCAGACAGTAAGAACATTTCACCAAAGCAGAAAGCGTCAAATGCTCTATTTCTTGTAGCTGGCTAAGCTCAATAGCATCAAAACCACTGTGAACTATCTTCGATCTAAGTTCGTACAATCTTTTTGACAAACTGAAAAATGCTTTTCTTTGATCAACATCGTCCGCGATGAGCAGTGACAGACGCTCAGATAATTTTTCTGTGGTCGAAATTTCTCCATCAACAATCAACAGTCTTTCCAAAGCAATCATGCAGTGCGTAAATGATTCTGCACGAGTTTGTGCAACTACGGAACGACTGAGCCACAGCGTTGCTACTCTGGTGGCTTGTTCGATACTGTTTAGCTCCTCCCACTGATTCGAACATACCAATGCAAGTTTTTCGAAATTACAAATTTCGCGAAGTTTGGTCAGAACTTGGTCGTTCAATGAAAACGGAACAAAACATGCTTTTCTATCGAAAGTGATAGAAATTCTATCTTGATGGCTTGCCATAAAACCAACTGGACTCCCAGCCAGTTCGTAGGGCATTCCAAAAGCATAACGTAAGTCATATGGTGTAAAAACATGAGTGAAGGCGCGGATTAAGCTTATCCCCGCTTCTAACTTTTGACGGGCAACTTCAACAATACGTTGCTCATGAGATTCAACTTCAAAAGTATCCCAGGCGGATCCTTGTTGGCTGATTTCATTTAGAACCTTGAGGAAAGCCGATTGATCCTGCAAACCACGATTCGGATCTTCCGCAGGTCCTTTATGATCAATCACTCTCTTCGTGTTGTGGACTACTCCAATTTCATGCGGTTGATATTCTATATCGCCTATGGTGATACACGAGTTGAGCCCTAAGCATGCAAGTGGAACTCTCACTTGCCATTTCTCGACTTTGCTACGCAGCGTTTTGAGTATTTCGTGTTTGACCACTTCCTCATGCTTAATTGACTTGTCGCCATAGAAGTTGCGGATCATTTTATTTAGATGATCTGCAAGAGCTTTTTCACCAATTTGTAATGCGAATTGCGTGTCTTTTAAGCATTCCTGAATAAATGAATTAAGAGCTTTCAAGCCTTCGCCCAAGACATAAAGCGTCTCCGTTCCATCATCGGGTGTGGTACTCTTGATGCTTCTTCCATCATGGAATTTGAGAACCATTTCTGAACCACCACCAGGAAGAATTGTGTACGGTTGATTCTCATCGAACTTCTCTGCGTCTTTGGTTGTATTTTCAAGAATAGTGGCAAGATATGTTTCAAGTTTTTTCTTGTTATATGACATGCAATCTCTCATGAAGGATGTTACAGATCCAATGACACAACAATACCATCAATGTTCGTAGTTTCGAAGGATTTGTTCACATATTCGTGCATGGAAGAATTCAAACGCCGGGTGCCACTGGCGTCCCGCCAGTGTGAATGCTCCTTACTCGTCCGATATTATCTGATTCTGGCTGTGTGACGAACGTTACAAGATGACTCATCTTGATTGATCAAACTGGTGAGTTCTGCCCTTATCTGCATGCCGGCATGTTGTCGCGTTGTGACACGCTGTATTCAGGAAGTGTCACCCAAGGTTGTAAGTCTCTCTTTTCATCCGTGTGATCCGCGGTTCTTTCATTTCATGGCCAAAAGAAACACAAAAAGGCACAAAAAGCATTTTCTCATATCTCTTCGAGTTTGTGTCGCTCAGTTTTGATCAGCGAACATTTTGCTTTTCTTTCTCTGCGCCGCCGCGTCTTGGCGTGAGACTCTTCTCCTCTGCGTTCTCGGCGAACTCTGCGGTTTCATAACTTTCCTATGCGAAAAGATGAGAGGCTTCTTCTCGCGCATTTGGCCTTGCTTCCTCGGCTTATCGACATTCCCCAGCGATCTTACGATCGCGGCTATGATTTTTGATTCATCACACTCAAACTCTTTTTTCCTTTGCGTTTCTTTGTACCTCGTTGGCTTGGTGACTTTGCGTCATAACTATTTGATCCGCGACAATCCGTTTTTATCCGCTTCATCCGTGTTCTACTTCTACCAAACAGCTCCACAAATATGGTGTTGCCTCTTGTGCCTTCGGCACACCGTTTGACAAGCAAACGGTGCTACCCGGTTTACTTTTCTTCGCGTCTTGGCGCCTTGTAAGTTGTTGGTGTCTCATTTTGGCCGGGAGGTTACACTCCTTTCATCTGAGTTTCAGACGGCTCAATTTGTTGTGATTCGAATCATTCGAGTCATTCGTGGTTTAAACTTCTCACTTTCCACCTCCACAACCATTCCACATCGCTCATGCCGACTCGCGTAATTGAGGCCACCGAGCGAATAGCGAGGAAGAAAGACAGGTCTCCCGACGAACAGGAGGGAAACAGACCTGTTGCGGTAGTCTTCAACAAGGGCGCGAGAAGAAGCGTTTCCTTCATGTCGGCCTACGGGAACCCGTTCACTGGCTCATTTTATCTGCGTCATCTGCGATATCCGCGGTTCTTTTTTCTGGAATTAGCCTCTTGTGCCTTCGGCACACCGTTTGACAAGCAAACGGTGCTACCCAAATTCATTTCCTTTGCGCCGCTGCGCCTCTGCGCGAGTCTTTTTCAATTGTTGTAATCCACAAGCGGCAGCCTGATTTCAAATGTTCAATTTCCCATTTATTATCCGTGACAATCCGTTTTCTCCGCGTCATCCGTGTTCTACTTCTACCCATGATCATTGCGTCAATGGACTCACGCAATACTCACCTTGCCAAACGCGATCTACCAGAGTTAGCGTTCGTGGTTCGTTGAGAGATCTCAGAAACCGTGGGCTAGCGCCCAGCGGCTGATTGGGTGGAATCTATATTCCGGATTGATGCTTATTCGACTTAATCAGCCGGAACGCGCTAGCGTCCGGTTTTCCAAGTATTGTTGACACGCTTCTGATGGAACATTTCATGCACCCTACGAATCACTGGTTCACCGGTAGGGTGCACGCAGTGCACCATGATATAGAGATTCTATCGATCAATATTTGTCGTAGGGCCGGTTTACCGGCCACGAATCACCATCAGACATCAACCCGATCTTTGGCAATTAGAACGACATTACAACACGCGGATGAGGCCATTTTATTTGTAGGGCCGGTTCTACCGGCCGAGGATGACATTGGTCCAATTTGTCTCGTAGCGTGTTGAACAATGACGACCGCTGCAACGTGAAAACGGAGGCGATTTCGCGTGACGTAGAAGGTACGTCTACACAAAAAACGGCAGTTCGCCAAAACGAAGCAGTCGGCGCAACTTGATGTCAGCAATCAACTTGCTCAAGAGTATCGAAGAGTATCAGTCAAGAGTATCCAACAGTATCGGGCAAGATTTCTCAAGAGTATCACCAAGTGTGTCCCAATATTTGGAAATCTTGACACCTTGAAACGGCGGTTCAGTGTTCGGGAATGATGGGCGGCATCTCGCTAAAAGAACTCTTCTCAAATGGGACGCCCGGCATCTTCCAACGCACCCAAGTAAATACCCGCAACGCGGAAGATCAACACAATGATGAAGATCGCCACGCAGCACCAAACCAACCAGCCCATCGCCATTGCCAGTGCTCCCAGTTTGCGACGTGCCTCATCTTCAAACTGAGGCGACATTCTTTCGAGAGCTTCGGGAACTGTTCCCGAACTTTCGGCCACTTGCACCATCTCAATGAACTCTTCGGGAAACAGTTTGGTATGGTCGAGAGCCTCTCCCAGAAAGGCACCGTTCTGTAATTCATTCCAGACTGGCCCCGTGGCCTGAATGAATGCGCCGTTAGCCGTTGCTTTGAAACTGGTTTCTATCGACGGCTTGATCGACATACCCGATTGTTGAGTCAACGAGAAGGCCCACGAAAATCGTGCCACCGCGAAGGCTCTTAAACTCGCACCCAACACGGGAACTCGTAACAGATACGAATCGAAAACCTGTTTCCCTCCCAAGGAACGGTTGATGAGCATGTACCCGACATACATCGCGAAGAGAGATCCAAACACGCTGGTCAACCAGATGATGGCCCCTTTGCCTCCGACCAGGCCGAGTCCGAGAACGTCAACCGATTCTCCGCCACGGGTTTCGGCGACAACACCCAAGACCATAATCAACAGTGCAATGATGAGGACCGCGGCAATGAATTGGATACAGGGCCACGCAATGACGGCCAGGAAATCGCGACGTAACCTTTGTCGGTTTTCGTAATGCACAGAGAGACTGCTGAGCACTTCCGGTAGGCTTCCGGTTTGCTCGCCCACAGCGACCATATCGATCATCAATCTCGGCAAGTAGCCAACATGATCTTCCATGGCTGCCGAGATGTCGGAGCCTTGCCGGATCTGTGTTTCGATGTCGCTAATGGTTCTACGCATCGAGGCATCGGCGAGTTTATTCCGACAAATCTCGAATGCTTTTTTGACATCGACACCCGCTTCGAGCATGGAAGCCAGAGAGCGACAGACGATCATGAGCGATTTCAACGAAGCGCGGCCGCCAAACATATCGGGCTTCCTCTTTCAACAGACAGGATAATGACGGCCAGCATAGCAGAATTGTGACTCCAAAGGGGAAGGAGACAAGCACTTTCTGCCTGATTGAATTCAGCGAGAGCATTGTCTCGTTCACCAGAACCGATACACTGAAGGATCATTGATTTGACTCACTTTCCGCCAATGCGCTGCCGCGCGTCAGTAATTTCATGGACACTTTGACTCTCATCGCGACCACCACGTTCGGACTCGAAGCGGTTGCCGCTCGCGAACTGGAAGCCCTTGGCTACGAAGACATTCGGATCGAGGATGGTAAAGTTCGATTCTCGGGGACAATTCGCGATGTCGCCAGGACCAATTTGTGGTTACGCTCTGCCGACCGGGTTGTCATCGAGATGGCGTGTTTCGAGACGACCGATTTTGATGAGTTGTTCGAGAAGACGAAGTCGTTGCCTTGGGAAGAATGGATTGCCGTCGATGCCAAGTTCCCCGTGACGGGCAAGTCGGTCCACTCGCAATTGCATCATACCCCCACTTGCCAGAAAACGGTGAAGAAGGGAATTGTTGAACGTCTGCGGAAGTTTCATAACCGCCACTGGTTTGAAGAAACCGGTGCCGAATACAAAGTGAACATTCACGTCTATCAGAACAATGTTTCGATCACACTGGACAGTTCAGGCCCCGGCTTACACAAACGCGGCTATCGGGACATGCAAGGAGTTGCCCCCATCAAAGAAACTTTGGCGGCGGGATTGTTGTTGCTGAGTTTCTGGAAACCGGGCCGACCGTTCATCGATCCATTTTGTGGATCGGGGACCATTCCGATTGAAGCCGCCATGATTGGCACGAACACCGCTCCCGGTTTGAATCGTTATTTCATTTCTGAAGACTGGGCGCAACTTCCTCGCGAAATGTGGAAGGATGTTCGTGACGAAGCCAAAGACCTGCAGAATCGAAAATTGTCGGTCCCCATTCTCGGATGCGACGCCGACAAACGAGCCGTCAAACAGGCGAAGCGACATGTCTTTCAAGCCGGTGTGACCGATAACGTCCAAATTCTTCACCGACCATTCGAAGAGATTGAGTTGGAACGAGATTACGGCGTGGTGGTCACCAATCCTCCTTATGCCGAACGAATGGGAACCAACGACGAAGTTGATGAACTGTACCGCGAGATGGGACGGACGCTCCGTCATCTCAAGACTTGGTCGGTTTATGTGATCACGACCAATCAGGATTTTGAAAAGCTTTATGGTGGAGAAGCAACGCGACGACGAAAGTTGTACAACGGTCGTCTGCAATGCACCTATTATCAATATGTGGGTGATCGTCCGCCGGGTGAAATGCTGGACGAGAACGAAATCGAACGCGAGGAATTCTCTTCGGATAAGTCGGGTTGATGCGAGCTTTCTATTCTGACGGGATTCCTTGAATTGCAGTAGCACTTCTTGCGAACATTCGAGAGAATCAAGACCGCTGTTGTTGAGTGTTCCCTACGGTCTGAACCAGAGAGTTTCATGAAACTCAATTCCCGATTTCATCCGCAATTCTGTCTGGGTCCGTTGTTTCTGGCGGTGCTTGCGGGAGCTTTGGTGGGTGTCGCTCTCGATCCGGGTGGCGATCTTCCCGATTGGCCCAGTGGTCCCGGGGTGACGTTGGATGAATCGTTCAATGTGCAACAAGGAGTCTATTTGAAGCGAGGGATCGCGACGTTCGGCTGGGGAGTTCTCGATCCTGCGAGCTTGCGGGAAATCTTTGATACCGAGAATGGTTACCTTCCCGATCACCCTCCGCTGGGAAGATTGTGGCTGGGAGTGGCTCACGATCTCGCTGCCGAGGCACTTCCGACCGAGACGGAGGAGCAGACAGGTTGGAGTTTGTTGCACGCGCGGTTCGGGTCGGCAGTGGCCTTCGCGTTGACGGTCTTCATCATCGGCTGGGTCGCCGGTTATATTTATAGTCCCGCAACCGGTTTCTTTTCGTCACTCGCGCTGGTCATGATGCCCCGCGTTGTCGGACACGCTCACTTGGCGTCGCTGGAAACTGTGACCAATCTGTTCTACACGATCGCCGTGCTCGCTGTGGCCGCATTGTGGACAAAGTCGCAACCTCCCACACGTAAAGCGGCTCTGTTTTGTGGAGTCTTATGGGGATTGGCGATTCTCACGAAGATTCAGGGCATATTGATTATGGTGCCAGTCGGTATCTGGGGCCTTTGTTTTTGGAGACTGCGGTCGATTGTTCCCGGTGCGTTGTTTGGCATTGCCGGGTTCGTCACATTGTTGGCTTTCTGGCCATGGTTATGGAACTCCCCGGTTGAACACCTGCAGGAATATCTGGGACGGACGACAGATCGATCCATTAACAAAGTTTATTATCTGGGTGAGACGTACATTGACCACGCGGATGATTCGAGACCTGAACTGGCGGAATATGATGTGGTTCCGTGGCACTATCCATTGTTGATGTTTGCAGTGACTGTCCCTTTAGGATTCCAGTTCCTCGGCCTTTTGGGACTCAAAGTCAAACCGATCGGGCGTCTTTTTGATGGTCCGCTTCAAGTGATTTTGCTATGTGCTTTTTTCCCGGTCGCTCTGTTTTGTCTACCGAGTGTCTCTGTTTATGACGGCGTGCGGCTATTTCTGACGGCTTATCCTTTGTGGGCCATTGTCATTGGACGGGGTGGAGCGGTGGCGTGGGAATGGTTGTCGGTTCGGGCGGGATTGTTTGGAAAAATTGTCTGGCTGACGGCATTTCTCGGTGCACAACTCGGTTCAATGTTCGTTTTGCATCCCTGTTCACTGAGTTATTACAACATTGGCGTACTCTCTCTTCGGGGAGCAGATGATCTCGGCTTCGAGCCAACCTACTGGGGAGACAGCCTGCATCGTGAGTTTCAGGAAGAAGTCGTCAGCGCGGTTCCCACCGGAACTCGTATCGGCCTCGTCCCCGTGTTGCACCAGCATCAATTGAGTTCCCTGAGTTCACAGTCTCGGGTATTCCAAGATCATCAAATCGAGATTGTCCCCTTTGATCCCCAGATGCCCGCCCCCCCCGAGTACGTGATGACTTTTTATCGGAAAGCCGATCACTCGGCCGAGCTGACAGAACGACTCGAACAGGCCGAGTTGATCGTTGAGTATCGACGTCAGGGAGTGTTGCTGTCCGGGTTATTCAAGCTTGGATCATCAGCCAAGCCAGACTTGCCATAAATCAGTTGCAGCATCATCGGCAACAGAATCAGGTTTCCGGCGAGTCCGCCAATCATGGCCAGACTGACAAGAACACCGAAGTAAACCAGCGGTATGAATTGCGAGAAGGTCAGAACGCTGAAACCCACAACCAAGGCGAGATTCGCAAAGACCAATGCGCGACCTACGTTGTGAGAAGTGACACTGAGTGCTTGAGCAACGGCTAACCCTCGTCGTCGTTCACGTTGAAAAGCCGACACAAAATGGATACTGGAATCGACCGTTAATCCCATTGATACACAAGTGATCATGGCGGTGCCGATGTTGATTCTGAACCCGGCCCAACCCATCCCTCCAATGACCATGACAATTGGAAAGATATTCGGGATCAATCCCACAAGTCCTAACAACGGACTGCGAAACGCAATGGACATGAGCAAATAGATTCCGGCTGTCGCCCAGGCGAAACTGACAAGCTGATCGGACATCAATGAGTCGATCAGAAATGTCAGCAAGACAAACAGTCCCGAAACTTTGGCTTCAGGATAATATTTCTTTGCCAGTACTGTCGTTTCTTGGATGATGCGATTTTTGCGTTCTGCCGATTGTTGTTCGAGCGTCCGCATGAAGATTCGCATACGACCACCTTCGGCGTTATAGAGTGTCGATTCAAACTCAGGTTGGATGGCGACGATGCGATTGAGTTTTTTACGAGGAGTGTTGGTGACGAAAGGAATACTGGGAACCAGTTTGATGCCATCGTCGATCGAATTGGTGGTCGTGAAGTACGGACCTTCGTCATCACCCAATTCTTTAAGTTCCGCGGTGAGCTGACTCGCTTTGTCCAGAAAATCGTTATTCAATTTTTCGGGAGCGGGAAAATTGACTTCTAATGTTGTCGAACCGCCGAGCTCAGATTCAACGAACGTAAGCGCTTTGACCAAACGGCTTTCCGAACGAAAGTTCTTCGCAAAATTAGTTTCGACTTCGAGATATTGAAAGCCAAATGCAGCAAAGATTGTGGCTGCTCCAAACATTGTGAAAATGATCCACGGGAATCGCCCCACCAGGTGTGAGTTCACGTCCAACAGAGTGACCAGTTGTTCTTCGGCTGGAGCAGAACGGGGATCATTCTGGAAGCGAGAGACGAGTAAAATGCCGGCGGGAACGATGATCAAAACACTCAAGAAAACCAACATCGAGGCAATTGACATCATCATGCCGAAACTGCGGACGGGAGTAATCTGGCTCGACATCAACGCCAGAAAACCGATGGAGGTTGTGGCACATGTCCAAAAGATAGGACGGATCAATTCAGTCAAAGATTCGCGTAGTGATTCTTCGGGACATTGAGTAGAACGATGATCGCGATAATGGACGGCCAGGTGCATCATGGTGGCGACTCCGATGATGGTCACTAGCGAATTCATGATCGCACTCACCATGCTGAGTTGAACATCGGCCAGAACAAGAATTGCTTCTGTCAGATTGACCGACAGTCCGACGATCATCGCGGGAAGTAACAACCAACGTAAAGAGCGAAACAATACGAGTAGAACGATGCCGAGCAACGCGAACGAAAACCGAAACAAGATGGTGCCGTCTTCTTCCACGTAACGAAACATGTCGTGAATGTGGATCGGTTCCCCGGCAACGAAGGCGCGAGGTTCGTGAGTGTCGGCAATCTCAACGATTTCTTCGAATGTCTTTGCCCGTGAATCGGGATTTTTTTCAGGAGTCAGCCGAACTACGACAGAAGTGATCTCGTGCTTTGAGTCAACAAGCACTCCTTCAACCATGTCGAGAACTTGAGCGCGACCGAACGGGAACCTCAATGCGGAAACCAGAGATTGCGTGCTGGGTGCATTCACTCCCGGAAGTTCATTCAATTGTTCCACGACCGAATCGATTTCCTGTTTCGCTTTTTCAGTCAGTTCGTAGCGGTCTTCATCCTCAAAGAGGTCGGACTGTCGCCAGGCGATCATCAGAAATTCATCCCCGCCGAACAATCGCTTTGATTCCAGAAACTTTTGCAGGTGCGGATCGTCTTGAGAATACAGAGATTCAATGCTTTGATCGAATTTCAGATCTGAGGAGATAATAATCGAGCCGACAAGAAGAACAGACGCGATCCCCAACAACAGATTTCGGGCGCGAAATAGTCCCGAAATCAGACGATTGGTAAGACGATTGGAGGTAGACATGCGTTTGTGCAATATCAACGATGAAAAAGAGTTACTTGCAGACCATGTGAAATTAAAACAAGATTGGCTGCTGAGACCAGCAACTTTGACCCCTTTTTCTGAAAAGATCATTTGTACCGAGTCACTATGGCCGTTCAACCGCAAGAGGTGACATCATTCAATATCGCTTGTCTCGTCCGAGAACCGAGACTTTGGGCGTTATTGCTGGTTTCGTTACTACTGCAACTGACGGTCATGGCAGTTTTGTCAGAAAATTTGACCGAGGATCGAGACGCCTACTTGTCACTCTCTCGACAACTGGCATTCGGGAACGGCTTTCGCGTTTCAGACGAAGCTTCGCTGACTGCCTATCGCCCACCACTCTATCCCGTCGTGCTTTCGATTCCGATGCGTTTCTTGTCGGAAGCGACCAGTGTTGCCGCGGTGAATCTGTTGTGTTCGTTGTTGATTGTTACTCTTGTCTGGATTTTAGCACGGCAGCATTGGAATCCGTTTTGGTCAACATTGGCCAGCGGCTTGGTGATCTGCGATCCATTATTGCTTAGCAATACAACACTGCCGATGACAGAACTTTTATTTACTGTTTTAGTGCTTGCGTTTGTCACCATCGCGATTCAACCCCGATTGTCCGTCCCTCATCGCATTGCACTTGGTGTCATCTTTGGATTGTCTGCTTTGTGTCGACCGACTGTCTGGGCGTTCGGAATCATTGCGGGAATCGTCTGGATCGTTCGTGAGTGGCGTCTCTCTCCAACATCCTTGTTCGCTAAGAATCTATGGAGCCGTGCTTTGCCGGTTGTTGTGAGCGGTGCGTTCGTGATCTCCCCCTGGATCATCAGAAATTATTTTGTGTTCGATGCCTTCATTCCCATGACCACGCATGGTGGATACACACTGCTGCTCGCCAATAACGAAGTCTTTTATGAAGAGGTGGTGACACCTGGCTGGCGAACAGCGTGGTCGGGTGAATCGCTTGACGCCTGGCAGTCTGACCTCAGTCGAGCGATGAATGAATCTCTCCCCGCTGTTGAAGGGGAGGTTGCACAAAGCCGATGGATGTCGGATCGCGCACAGAACACGATCCGCAACAATCCCGGCCTCTTCCTCAAAAGTTGCGGCACTCGAATTTTACGCTTCTGGAACCCCGTCCCTCTGAGCACTCCCAGCCGACCGATCTCACAAATTGTCCAATGGGGAATTGGCCTGTTTTCCTCGGTCATATTTATAGGAGCGATTTTGTCGCCGATCATCAGAAAGAATGACCGCGGGCTGAGTCAGTGGGTTGTACTTATGAGTTGGTCTTTAATTCTCTCACTGACACTCGTGCATGCCGTTTATTGGAGCAATGCGCGAATGAGAACACCGATTGAACCTCTTCTGATATTGCTTGCGATTTCATCG
>Ga0181596_10003720_pt1 | contig 14091 bp, 15 predicted proteins | sample 041ome_6_FD_148655 | JGI IMG/M metagenome (GOLD analysis project Ga0181596, IMG submission 148655) | Coastal salt marsh microbial communities from the Groves Creek Marsh, Skidaway Island, Georgia - 041402US metaG (spades assembly) | ecosystem: Environmental > Aquatic > Marine > Intertidal zone... | reverse complement strand
CATCAAAAAATTCACCTATGCGGGTACCAACTGTGGCACCTTTAGGTATCAGTACATTTTCAAGGCGATTTAAAATTTCAGACTTTGATTTCGAAAATGAGAACGACGAGGACGCATTTTGTAATTGTAAATCTAAAAACTGGTCGAAGACTCTAGTGATGCCTCCCATTCGCACACCCAAGCCACTTGTTTTGGAAATTGTTAAAATATCAGCATTAGCTACAGTAATTTCCTCGATTGAAGCGTCTCGCCGCGCGTAGCCCTCCGTGCCAACGTTTGCAATATTTTGGCCTGTAGCTGCTAAGCTATTTTTGTATGCGCTAATGCCGGCCTTACCAATATCAAATAAGTCTCCCATTTTAGCGCCCTATTTAACCAAATCAGTTCGCAACTGACGAACAATCACATCTCTTAGGCCTAAATTAAAAGATGTGCTTCCAGCCTGAGACAATTCACTATCAAACATCTCTTGAAAGTTATCACTTGCGGTAGAACCAAGAAGATCGTCACTCAATTTGCTTTGACGGGCCTGATCTAGAAACATTTTAAGAAATATTGCTTCAAACTGGCTGGCAGCCTCCTCTAGTTCTGCTAAATCGTGTGGCTTGGTTCCACTTGCGGGACTCATATTTAATTTTGACATTGTTAAATTGGTCAACATTGCGGCTTGGCTGGGAATATTAGTCATTCAACTACACTCCTATATCACAATCAATTCAGCATTGAGAGCGCCAGCCTCTCTCAATGCTTCAAGTATTGCGACCAAATCTGATGATGTTGCGCCAACTGCGTTGATTGAATCAACGATGTCGCTTAATGAAACTCCCTCACCGAATAGAAACGCTTTGGCTACTGCTTCTTCAACTTCTATCTCAGTATCCGGATTTTGCACTGCAGGGCCTGCATTTGCATTGGCGCCCGCGCCAACGGCCAAAGCATCTGCTTGATCAACATTTACATCTTCATTTACCGTAACCTTTAGTGATCCGTGCGCAACAGCCGCCGACATAACTTTAACATCACCACTTATAACTATAGTACCAGTTCTGGAGTTGATAATTATTTTTGCAGGCGGTGAAGCTTTCTCAACTTCTAAATTTTCTAACATCGAAACAAAGCCGACCTTTTGACTTGGATCATTTGGTGCCCGAACACGAATACTATTTTTATCCAACGGCATAGCCATTCCATCGCCAAACGTTTCATTAATAGCTTGCGAAATATTCAATGCAGTTGAGAAGTCACCTTGGTGCAAATTTAAAATTACGAAATCAGTATCAAGAAAGGCTGTTTCCACCATTCGCTCAACGGATGCACCCCCAGGTATGCGTCCAACTGTTGGTATATTAACTGTTAAAGACGAATTATCCGCACCTTCAACTCCCAATCCGCCAACTACCACATTTCCCTGAGCAATAGCGTAGGTTTCACCATCAGAGCCCAATAGAGGCGACATTAAAAGCGTACCACCTTTTAGCGATTCAGATCCACCAATGGTAGAAACTGTGACATCAATAGTTTGTCCAGGCTTGGAGAAAGGTGGCAATTCGGCAGTCAACATAACTGCTGCTGCGTTATCACCATTAAACCCACTTAATTCACTAGTAATACCAAAGCGAGCCACAAGCGACTGCATAGATTGTAACGTAATCCCGGTATTCCCGTCTCCCGATCCAGCAAGACCAACTACAATTCCATAACCAACAAGTTGGTTTGAGCGGATCCCAGCGAGGGAAGTGATGTCTTTAATTCTGTCCGCATTTGCAGCAGAAACTAACCACGACAATACGCAGGACATTAAAAGTGATCGGAGGATTAATTGCATTTTCAAATCTCTTATAAGGGGTTCACGTTATCAAGAATCTTGCTGTACCAGCCCTTTTTACTTGACTCTGCAATGTCTCCTGCACCGATGTACTGAATGTTTGCGTTAGCGATCCGGTCGGAAGAAACCACATTTTCTGCATCGATATCTTTAGGCCTCACAATACCGTGTACGCGAATGTATTCATCACCGTTGTTCAAAGTAAGCTTTTTTTGACCTAAAATTTCAAGATTGCCATTCCGGAAAACGCGAACAACATGTACTGAAACCTGCCCCGTTAATGAATTAGACTGTGCAGAAGAGCCACTTCCTGAAAAGGAATTCTCACTACCAGCTCCAACTTTGTCGACAGATCTGTGGCATTCGTTCTGTCTGGCAATATAAGGTTCGCAACACCAGGCAGATTAACGGTGTTATCTAACGATCTAGAAGTCGCAGCATTTTGCGATTTAGTAGCCTGAAAGCTTTCTGCAAATGAGACAGTTATGATATCGCCAACCTGCTGGGCCTTAGATTCCATCGAAAATAAATTGCCCCGGGCCGCGTTAAAGATAGTTCCAGACCCATTATTTGTTTCAACAAGCGGCATTTCTTGCGGATATAATGGTTCAAAATCTATGCTGATGCGATCTGCATTATTCTGAGCGCATCCAGCAAGCATACATAAAAATACTGTGGCTAACGTTTTCATGGTCTCACCTACAGATTATTTGAAATGTAACGCATCATTTCATCTACAGCAGTTATGGATTTAGAACTGACTTCGTAGGCACGTTGTGTTTCAATCATGTCAACCAACTGCTGCACCACATTTACATTTGAGCCCTCCACAAATCCCTGAATGACAGAGCCAAAACCACCATCTAAGGGTGCCCCCTCCTGTGGCTGACCGCTCTCAGATGATTCAACTAAAAAGTTCTGTCCAATTGGAAGCAAACCACGCGGATTTCCAAAATTTACCAGAGAAATCTGGCCCACCTCTTGCGCGAAAGCATTTCCAGCCACGGTAACATTTACAGCTCCATTTGCAGCAATATTAATATTTGTAGCGCCATCGGGGATTGCAACCTGTGGTTGAATGACATACCCGCTAGCTGTAGTGAGCAAACCCTCGGCATTACGCGAAAACGCTCCATCGCGCGTATAACCGACACTACCGTCTGGCAATAACGCTTGGAAAAAGCCCTCACCATCAATTGCAAGATCAAGCGAATTATCCGTGGCCACTAGGCCACCCTGAGTGAAAAGTTTTTGGGTACTCACCACCTTCACACCAGTACCCACAGCCAGTGGAGACGTGAGTGACGTATCATCAGCGGTCTGTGCTCCAGCTTCCTTTATTACTTGGTAAAAAAGGGTTTCGAAATTTGCCCGGTCACGTTTGAAGCCAGTGGTATTAACGTTGGCCAAATTGTTCGCAATTACCTGCATTTTAAATTGTTGCGCGTTTAGCCCAGTTTTTGCTACGTGCATTGCGGCTGTTGACATTTCCTTGACCTTTCAACTGACTTACGCATTAGAAGTGCAAGGATCGTGCCAAAAATATTATGTTGGTAATCCCATTAATTTTGTACCTGATTTGTCAATCTCTTCAGCCTGCTTGATCAATTTGACATTTATTTCAAATTGTCGCTGCATATCCATGTTGAATACCATCTCTTCAATTGCATTAACGTTGGAACCCTCCAAAACCCCCTGGGCAAATAAACCAGACTGATCCACGTCAGGCACAGAACCATCCAAGTTACGAATTTTGCCATCTAAACTCTTGGTCAGGCTGTTGGCCGGTGGGGATGCAGAGCCCAAAAATCCAAGACTAGTGAAATCACCCGGCAAAGCTCCAGGCTGATGTACTAATACCTCGCCGTTATCACTGAACTTCATAGCCGTAAACGGAGGCAAGACTATGGGCTGCAGGCCATCAGACAATACAAGGTTACCAACACCATCGACGAGACGATTTTCAGTATCAACACCAAAGTCACCACGTCGAGATAGTGCAACTTCGCCATCCGGTGGTTGGATGAATAAATACGCACCATTCAACAAGGCAACATCAGTTTCTACACCAGTATTTTGAAGTTGTCCTACCTCACTAGAGAAAATTCGATCTCCCGTTTCCAGCGGGAATATTCTCGCTGTGGCTTGGTTCAAAGACGACAAAAACCCAGCGTTACCCTCGTTAGGTAAATCTCGACGAAAGCCTGGCACATTAGCATTTGCCAAGTTATTGGCCAAATCAAATTTAAGATCTTTTAGACCCGTAATTGAGCTTAATGCCGTTTGAACCATTCTATCCATAGCGTAGAACCTTTAATTATAGCCTAATGTTAATAATAGTCTGCGTCATGCTAGTTGTAGTTTCCATTGCCTTTGCCGCAGCTTGGTAATTCCGTTGGGCGGTTATTAAGTTTACCAGTTCTTCCGTAATGTCCACATTGGAACGCTCCAGAGAACCCGAAAGAATATTTCCAAACCCATCCTCAGCAGCTTCACCTAGTTCTGGATCACCACTCGCAGCCGTCGACGTAAACGTAGAATTACCAATTTGCTTGAGCCCACTATTGTTACTAAAGTTAGCGATGATTATTTTACCCAAGCTTACATTTTCACCATTCGAGTATCCTGCCAGAACATTTCCATAGTTATCAATTTCCAGATTCGTTAACCGACCAGACGCAGCTCCATCTTGGCTAACGTTTTGCGCAGAAAATGGTTGTGCAAATTGAGTGGCTTCAGAAAAATCAACCGTGATGCTAGCGTTTGGTAATCCGTCATAACTTACTTTAGTTATTGGACTAATTAATTCTCCAGCCTTGTTAAAGGTAAGCTCTCCATCATCCAAATATAAAGGATAAAAATCTTCAACGATGTTATCAGCAAAGTCATCTGTGCGCGTAGTGATCTCACCGGTAGGTGACACAAACAATGGACGCCCCAAATTATCTGTAGCTTGCGTCGGTGTCTTTATTTCAGTGGTGTTTCCTATTCCCAATGGAATATCTTGCAAACCAAATCGCAGAGCGCCATCAATTTTAAAAGTCGATGTGTCACCCATTGTACCTGTTGTGAACACAAAATTATTGTTCGCAGCATTGTAGCTAACATCCACACCACCGACTGGCTGCCCCGTAATCGGATGCTGCATTTGATTAATCCTTGCTTCCAAAGCGGTAGCCATCGTTATGCCAGTATAGTTTTTCTCTGGCAGTTCAATGAACGCACTTACTCCATTGACAACAACATTAAATCTATTCTCGTCGCCCACAGTCGTAAGTGTGAAGGCATTTTGCATGTCAACAAGTGCCTCAGCTCCCGTCGCAACCGCTGGAGTAGATCTGATACCAGTAGCAGCAGTATAGCCAACCTCACCCTCACGTGGAAAGCCAAGGACCTGGTTTGTACCCGCACCAATCTTGTGCGCCGTGTATGCTGCTGCATCAGTGGGGTCTTTTTCCCCCAAGATGGTTAATTTATAGCGCCCAATGCTAATGTCAGACTTAGATTGGTTCGCAGAAACACCTTGCACGCTGTTGGCTGCTAGCGCCTCACCAGTAGACCCACTCTTAAATTCAAATGCATTATTGACGGTATCAAAATAAACATCCATGCCGAAGCGCTGGTTTTGAGCCTGCACAGCAGGACCATCATTTATAAATGAGTTGCCAATCGCTTTATCGTCGCCCGCAAGGCTAATGTCTTTATTATTGCCGTAAGCCTGAATACCTATACCGTTCGTACCTGCTGAAAGAACCTGACTATAAACAGTAAAGTTATTCATCCCAATGCCAGTGCCCAGTCCCAACTGCGCGTTATCAGCATCAAATGTTAACCGTTGTTCTTTATCATCATAATTTATTTTTATTGCAGGATTTCGATCATCAACCCAATTAGTGCTCAACGTACTTGTATTGAGTCCCAAAGTAGACAACGCTTCGCCAGACGCTAGTGTCCCGGTAAAAGCCAGCGCAGCTCCACCAGCATTTGTTGTTGTGGTTTGGGCCGCTGTTCTTTTAGCCGATGCGCCGATTTCTTGAACAACAATTTTGTTGGTATAAAAAGCTTCATTTACACCATCCACTAGGCCCTCAGTATCCTCAAAATATGCGACAATGTGATCTGACGGTTTTGCTAAAACTTGGATTGGACGCTCGGTAGCTGCGTTAATGGCCGGGAAGGTCGCACCATTCATAGCATAATCTAATGTTACTCTGTAATGGCTAGCAGACGCCCCAGTTGTTGTCACTTCTGTGACTGCAATATCTTTGTCACCAAACATGGCTGTCATCGCACTTGTAGTTTTATCACCAGCAGGAAATTGCATAAACCGAACCGTTTCAGGCGTAAGTGTGAACCCAGTCGTCGGAACCTCAAAATATGGTTTTCCAGCATGTGGTGTGCCAGCGGCGTGAACACCAAATCCACCTGCCAGTCTTGCTGCGACATTGTTATCATATGCTTTTACGGTAGGTATATTAGCAGCAGCTCCTGTCGCATCATTCGAGTAAGCTAAATACCTTGAAGTAGTCACTACATTGCCAAGAGCATCATTGGTTTTGTGAGTTACAGTTGCAATATCATTACCTGTAATTCTTGCCACAGGAACACCGGCAGCAGGGATTGCGGTATTAGGAATTGTACCAGATACGAGTTTTTTGAACAATCTACCATCAGCTTTAAGGGCTGCAACATTTGCTGCATTTACGCCAGCGGCGCCCGCCCCGCCAACTTCATGAATATACGCATTCAATTCATCATTTATCCGAACCTGTGCGTGGCTTAAAAAATTTGATTGAGTCATGCCAGCCTTAGCTTCCGCTGCGGTGTTGACTATAGATGCCTCATGCAAGTCTACTACAATCGGCGTTGCGAGCCCTGTAGACAAGCCGTCACCAGTCGTAACCTTCAAATCAATACTAAATTTATTATCGACATCGTCAGTTAGCTGAATTTTTTTATCGTCTCCAAACGCATTTTTAGTAGCCACTTCAACCGCCGCAGCCAATTGAGTGCCGTTATATGTCCCAGGAGGGATGTCAATTGAGACTGGACCGCTTGCATCTACGTCAACTAAAAGAAAATCTTTGCCCCAAAAAGTTGATCCAGTTGGATTAGCTGTACCGTTAAGAGTTTGATATTCACGAGTGGCCTTAAATTGAAGTGGATCAGTTACAATCGTGACAGTTCGGCCATCACCCAAGAATGTTTCAATCCCATTCGACTTAAGGGTCGCAGGCGTTGATTCAGTGGCAGCTCCAAGGGCATCAGCCTTATAAAGAGGAAACCCCTTACCCTCTAAAATGTAGGCGGGATCCTGCGGGAGGTTAGTTTGTTGCCCAAATTTATCAATATATAAAGCGGCCCCTTGCGGATCAACAGCACGTGTAAGTCTAGGAGTTATCTCCAGGCCATCCACCATTAATTTAGTATCATACTTAAACGTTGGATCCGCATCTGTAGAACTTTGCGTTTTCAAATAAAATACAGTAGCGGATTGAGGATTCCCTGAACGATCAAAAATAGTCACCGATGAGTTGGCTGTGTATGTTTCAGGATCGTCTGGATCAAAAATATTATCCGCAGGCAATACTGGAGAGTCAGACGAAAGATTTACGCCCATTGACATCGTGGTAGTTTGCTTCGGCTCACCATACTCAGACTTCAATTGTAGCTTATTTGACCCGGACAACGTTTTGTCAGACACAGCACCATCGTCATCCACTGGATAACCCAACAAAAATTGCCCGTTACTGTCGACTATGAAGCCATTGTCATCGACGTTGAATGCACCATTTCTTGTGTAGACAGTTTGCTGCGCGTTACCGCCAGCTTGCAATGCAAAAAATCCTTGCCCCGAAATTGCCATGTCCAATGAATTGGAAGACGTAGCTATATTACCTTGCGAAAATTGTTGGGTAATAGACTTTGTTAGTGTACCAACACCAACTGACTTAGCCTGCAGGGGAGTAGACCCATAAATATCACCAAATTCTGCCCGGCTTTTTTTAAAGCCATTTGAGCCAACGTTAGCGATATTGTTTGAGGTTGTGGAAATATCGGTCTGTGCGCCTTTGAGGCCGGTAAGTGCGGTATAAAACGACATCAAGTCACTCCTTGCAGAAACTTAGTTCAATTCTTGTTGGATAAGTCATGCAATATACATGCCAAAACTAACCAACTAATTATTTTTGGAACCAGATGCTCCTTGGTAGTTAACTTATCTAAAGTTGACGGCGTTGCTGACGTCCATTTCACCGAAGTCTTCAACATCGATAAGAACACTTTCAGAATTCCCAGACCCTATAGAAGCGGACAACACTCGTGCATAAACAGATGGGTTCAATTCCTGCGGACCTTCACCGAAGTTTATGGTGGCGTTAATTTGAATGCGGCGATTAGAGTTTTGGATTTCTTCAGGAATATCCTTCCAAGAAAAGCCAACCAAACCCGCAGCCTGTGGACCTAAGTCCATGACATTAAGTTCTTCTCCACTATCAGCGTCACTTATCACGACCCTAGCTATGCTTGTCGCCTGAGGTAGATCTAGTACACCATGCACTTCACCATTCTCATCGGGCCTTGATATATTCCCTGGAACCAAGACGGAGTGACCTAACAGGTTTGTAGCAGTTGCAATACGGCCCTGATCAAACTTTTCCACAAGAGTTTTCAATGACGAATTAACTTCCTCAATGCCCGTCACTGTGGAGAATTGCGCCATTTGAGCAATAAAATCCCCATTATCCATTGGAGCAAACGGATCCTGATTTTGCAACTGAGTGGTCATCAGCTTTAAAAAATCCGACTGCCCTAAGCTATCGGAGTTCGCTTTTTGAGCATCTGTGTTTTTAGATATTCCCAATTTTTCGAAAAGCGCAGTTTGTGCTGCAGACGGATCAATTGACGACATAATGTTTCTAACCTCACTTACCCATACTAATTGTACGCATCATCAAGCCACGCAACGTTGTGACCATTTCTACGTTGTTTTCGTATTGCCGAGACGCCTCTAGCATCTCTACTAATTCTTCATCTACGTTCACCGCTGCAGTATATATGAACCCATCTTTGTCGGCCTTTGGATGCCCAGGCTGATATGACTTCTCAGCGGGCCGATCGACTGTAATAATTTCATCAACGTCAACGGAAGACACACCAGTCTTTTGAACATCATCTGCATAAACTGATTTAAACACTGCCTTTATGGCTTTGTAGGCTTCGGCATCAGAAGACGCGACAGTTCTTGCGTTGGCTAAATTACTCGCAACTGTGTTAAGACGCACCATCTGGGCAGACATACCCCTACCGGCGATATCGAAAATGTTTTTAATATCCGACAAGCTATTCTCCTTTAATGGCCGACATTAAGCCACTGAATTTTCGGTTTAAAAATTCCAAAGAGGTTTGGTATCGCATTACATTTTCAGAAAACTGCATCTGCTCAACGTGGAGCTCTACAGTGTTGCCATCAACAGACGGGTTTATTGATTGTCGAAATTGAGCCGCCTCATCACCACTACCAGTATAAAATTTAAAATGACGTTCATTAGAAACCTTTACAGGTCCGACATCCATTCGAGCCTGCAGCGCCTGATTGAAGTCAATATCCCTAGCCTTAAAGTTCGGTGTCGCAGAGTTCACAATATTGGATGCCAAAATTTCATTTCGTTTGGATCGCAGATTTAATGCGTCCGCATGCGTCTGTATATGATTTGCTATCGACTTCATTTTACGATCATCACTTGCAATGTTACGTTTGGTGTGGATGTTGCAAGGAGTGTGCCAACTAATCAGTGGAGATTTGAGATGAATGAGAACAACGATAAATCACTCTCAGCGGTAATGCTAAAGGAACGCAATAAAATTTTAATTGAATTTGGAGACTACTCCTTTGACCAAGCTCTAGATGAGATCAAAAATTCTCTAGCTACGGAAAAAGATCGTGCCAAGCGGCTGACACTATTATCTGCTAAAAGCTGGATTATTCGAAACAAGGTTTACGCAATGATGCACGAACCATTCGTGTATTCACTAAATGAATTAGAAAATACAAATATTTTTTCAGACTTCGAAGCCGAAGATTCAGGTGGTATAACTGGTCTTTTTGATGACGATGACGATGACGATGGCGATGGCGATGGCGATGGCGATGGCGATATTCAGGTAACAATAACCAAAACAACAACTCATAACGGTGTAAAATTAATAAAAGACATGGTAGTTTCGGTTAGCAAAGATGATGCTGATAGATTAGTTTCAGATAAAAAAGCAAAGTATTTTGAATAATGCGCAAAGACGTCACCTTCATATTATTGACGGTAGTTGGGCTGGCTTATATCTTTATTTTTATGATGCAAAATACGCGCTTCGAAAGTAATTTGATAAGCTGCGCAAACGGGCAGATTAGTTTCCAGATTACTTATAAAAAATTAAAGAGCGATATGTTCGTGAATTTTGAAAAACCTGATGAAGAAATTACGACACTTAAAACTAAAAATTTAGAGGGCGAGAATTTACACTTTGAGCACCAGCAATCAAAATTTATAATAAACTTAGGGGAAAAAACTGCGATCGAAACTCGCAGTGGAGAAAAATTAATCTACAAATGTGCATTTAAAAGCTTCAAAATGTGACTAAAATAGTGGACGCCGCCAGGAAATGTCAAAAATATCTACAGTAAAGTCTTCGTTTCCGATTATAATCTCTCCGTTCTTAATTTCTCCAATCTTTGCAATTTTCAAGTATAAAGAAATCGGCCTGACGGGTTCCCCACCACTGCATATTTTTTCTAATGTTTCGAAATTTTTATGATTTATAAATATTTCTGCCGTAACCAAAGGTCGAAGAGAGCGAAAACACATTTGTCCAATCATGGCGTCATTTGAATCCGACTTCTTAAAAACCATATTACAGTTATGTGTCGGTAATGAAGATATTTCACATGAGAGCATTATCTCCACACCGTTTTTCAGACTCGACAACACGACTTCTGCGCTTGCGACAGTTAATTGCAATTCTTCAAAAACTGACGTTAGGGGAACAACCGTCATCAAATTAGTTCCAATTCTATTTTTTCACGCAGTGCGGCTATAGCCGCCGATTTAATCTGAGAAACTCGGCCGGTACTGACAGACAAGATTTCCGCAATTTCATAGACATTTAACTCTTTCACATAATAAAGCTCGATAACTAAAATCTGTTGTTTAGTTAACTGTCCAATCGCTTGTCGTAAATATTTCTTAAGTTCGCCATTGAATATTTTATCCTCAACATTTGGCTCCACAGAAAAAATAAAATCACCGTATAATTCTGTTACCTCGTCAATACTCTGGTTCTGGTTTGCTGCAAAATTTTGCTCCCACCGTGACAACTCAACGGATGTAATTTTTAGTTCTTTAGCAACTTCGGCTGCATCAGGAATACGGCCAAGTTTTAGTTCCAATATGCGTTTCGCTTTATCAGTATTTTGCTTTTGCTTGACCGTTGTTCGGCAAAGGTTAGATATCTTACGAAGATAATCCACTATCGAACCTTTAATACGCATCCGAGCGTAGCTTTCGAAAGCAACGCCTTCTCTATTCTCGTACTTGTGAGCAGCCTCAATTAGACCCATCATTCCCACTTGCAAAAGATCCTCAACTTCAGCAGCCTTTTGAACCCGCCCAGCATAAAAATAGGCGTATTTTTTGACTAGCCCAGTATTTTTTTCAATCAGGCGGTCAATTGGAACTTTGGTATTATACGGGTTTGACATTTTTAATATCCAGTTTCTGAACTAAAAAAATGAATGCCAGACTTCTTTTGTTTTGGGACCTTATTAAGATTATTTGTAATTACATCTAAACATGTTCCAACTTGTTTTTTGGTCTTCTTATCAAGAATGAACGGTTTACGCGCAATGATGGACTGCACAACGTCGTTTGATCCAGGCATCCAACCTGCGAAAGCTAACTGCACCGGGAAAAATTTGAGTACTATTTTCTCAAAACTTTTAAAATCTCTGAATGCAGATGTTTCATTTTTTGCCATATTAATAATTATTGAAAAGCGGCTGACCCCTTTCTCAATATGTAGCGCTTTCAAAAAGGCATATGCATCCATAAAGCTGGTTGGCTCACCAACCACGGTTATCACGACCTGATCTACTGCTGCAGCAAATTCAATGCTAGAATTTGACGCGCCAGCAGGCGTATCCACAATCAAATAATCAAGATCATTTTCCAGCACATCAAGAGACCTAATAATTTTCCAACGCTGCTCTGTATCAAGGTTTAATGTCTCAAGTGTACCAGAACCACCCGGAATAAGTTTCACGCCACCATGTGAATTACAAATTATATCATCAAATGAATTACTGCCTGATAAAAAGTCAGAAATGGTATTATCCGCCTTCACACCCATCATAATGTTGGCATTTGATAATCCAAAGTCAGTGTCCAAAACCGCCACCCTAAACCCCATGAGAGCTAAATTTATAGCAGAATTTACTGCAAGACAGGTCTTACCCACCCCTCCTTTACCACTGACAAAAGCTAATGACTTCACCATTGGATTACAAACCGTCCTGTCTGACAATATCCAGCAAAAAATCCTCGACAACAGAAATTTTCGCGAAATCAAGGCCATCTTCCAAAATCTTCAAACCAGAAAAAAATTGAATTTTTCTTCCCAAATCAAAGACCGCCGACAATTCAGAAATTGAAACTTCAAGCAAATCCATTTTTGTGAGCGCGACACTCAAATTAGGTATTTGCAATATTTCTAAAGCTTGTCGTACTGCATCGTAACTTTTGCCCACTTCAAGTGTGTATATCACGCTCACCTGCGGCTTATGCTCCAGCGCTTCTAACCTCATTAAAACTGAATTCAAAAGATCCATCGGACCCTCATAATCCACTATTAGCCTGCTACCATCTAAGGCAATATCTTGCCTTTTTCTAAACAGTGAAGTTACGTTTGCATCCGAACTAGACTTGAACAATGAATTTAGGTCACCTGAAAGAGGATCAGAGATGACCCTATTATTTTGCAAAATAAGAGTACTATTCTGTGCAGCTGTATGCGTTGGCAGAAATTTAGCGAGTTTTTTAGACAATAACGTTTTTCCAGATCGCTCAGCACCGCAAACTAAAATAATTTGGCTCGCATCAAAATCTTTACTTTTCCCTTGGACAACTTGCCTAGTGAATTGACGCATCAGGTCATGTAATTCAAGATTTGGCTCGTTTTTATCTATCAGGGTAGTTGCAGTTCTATTGCTGAAGCCAAGCATTTTCATTTTTGCATTAATTGATAATGATGTATCTCTTTGCTGACCAAGAGCGATCGTTTCGTCCACCAAAAACTGTAGTTCACTAAGCTTTTGTTGGAATGCAATAGCAAGATCTGATTTTTCAGACCTGTTTTCACCAAGTGCAGACCGGTTTGGTTCATTATAATCAATTGGCTCTTGGTTATCTGATTTATTCTCATATTTAGATACTTCAGCATCAACGAGTTCAGAAAACTTTTCAGTAGTGTTACTATAGGGCGGCTCAGATAATAACTTACTTTCCTGACGCGCCATAGCCTTTTCTTTTGCTTTTAAGTTTGCAGCCTCGATTTGCTCTTCAGATAATAACCTATTTTCCAGACGAGCCTTCGCCTTTTCTTTGGCTTTTAAGTTTGCCGCATCTATTTGGTCTGGCTCATTTGTCGCCAATATCTCTATCATTCCATCACGGCGTGTAGTAGACAAAATAAGGGCATCAGGCCCGAGCTTTTTTTCCACTTCATCCATTGCTAGTGAAGTATCCACGGCGGTAATTTTCAATTCTGGCATGAGGAACACTCCAACATAATATTATCTCTCTTACTCAATTGCATCGAAACCTCCAACTGTGAATGCTATTTCTACACTTCGGTCTTCAGGTAATTCTAAGAAACTCAAAACATTTATCGAGGGCAATTGAGATCTAACAAACCTTGCCACATGCTTACGAATTTGCGGCGCAACAATAAGAAACACGGGCTTTCCTTCACTGTTAAATTTTTCCGACGCATCATTAAGGTTCGAAAGTATTTTTTTAGCAAGGGTTCCCTCAATTAGAAGCATTTTTTCGTCAGGGTTTTGCCTAACGGTAGTCAAAATCATTTGTTCAAGTTCAGGAGAAAATGTAATTAACGGAATAGTATCCTTGAATTTCAGAAGTTTTTGAATTAACAGCGGCACCAACTTAGGGCGGATGCGCTCAGCTATGTCATCACTATCCATCTTCTGGATATTC
>Ga0181596_10003715_pt1 | contig 14111 bp, 12 predicted proteins | sample 041ome_6_FD_148655 | JGI IMG/M metagenome (GOLD analysis project Ga0181596, IMG submission 148655) | Coastal salt marsh microbial communities from the Groves Creek Marsh, Skidaway Island, Georgia - 041402US metaG (spades assembly) | ecosystem: Environmental > Aquatic > Marine > Intertidal zone... | reverse complement strand
AGCAGCAATCACTGGCACGAGAAGTATGACTACTGTGGTAACAACAAGGGTAACAGATATGAGTGATTTGTTTAAAAATAATGCTTCGTTTAACCAGGATATAGGCAGTTGGGATACTTCAAGTGTAACGAATATGAGTTCTTTGTTTTTTGGGGCAACAGCATTTAACCAGGATATAGGTAGTTGGGATACTTCAAGTGTAACGAATATGGGTTTAATGTTTTATCTGGCAACTGCATTTAATCAGGATATAGGTAGTTGGGATACTTCAAGTGTAACGAATATGTTAGGGGTGTTTGGAGAGGCAGCAGTATTTAATCAGGATATAGGCAGTTGGGATACTTCAAGTGTAACGGATATGGGTGGAATGTTTTATTTTGAATCGGCAACTGCATTTAACCAGGATATAGGTAGTTGGGATACTTCAAGTGTAACGAATATGAGTTATATGTTTTATCAGGCAACAGCATTTAACCAAGATATAGGTAGTTGGGTTACTTCGAGTGTGACGGATATGGAAGCGATGTTTTATGGGGCAACAGCATTTAATCAAGACATAAGTAGTTGGGATACTTCAAGTGTGACGAATATGAATGATATGTTTGAAAGTGCTACATCCTTTAATCAAGACATAAGTACTTGGAATACTTCAAGTGTAACGGATATGGATTTCATGTTTGCTGGGGCAACAGCATTTAATCAAGACATAAGTACTTGGAATACTTCAAGTGTAACGGATATGAGTGAAATGTTTGAAAGCGCTACATCCTTTAATCAAGACATAAGTACTTGGAATACTTCAAGTGTAACGGATATGGAAGAGATGTTTAAAAATGCTACTGCATTTAACCAGGATATAGGTAGTTGGGATACTTCAAGTGTAACGAATATGGGTGCAATGTTTGAAAGCGCTACATCCTTTAATCAAGACCTTAGTGGGTGGAATGTATTGTTGGTAGCAAGTTGTAGTAATTTTAGCCTAAACGCCTCAAGTTGGTCAAACCCAAAACCTAATTTCACTATCTGTGCGCCTTAGTTTAATTAGATTCACTATATCTAAGCCTCCTTATGGGGGCTTTTATATCATCGGCATATCCTCTTCATTAAGTTCAGGTATTTTTAATCCATGTAAGCGAATCAAAACTCACAAAGAAAGTAGTTAACGGTAAAGTTCAGTTCCTTTATTTAGGAAGTAGAATTAGTGCTTCAAAATATTATACATTGAGGTACGAATTAAATAAGAAGTTTATGTTTGACCATTGCTAATTAATTGTTTGGCACTTTTAAAATGTCAATAAGAGAAACCCGCACGGGTGTTTAGCTCAGTCGGTTTAGAGTGCCACTTTGCCAGTTTAGAGGTCATAGGTTCGAATCCTATAACACCCACTTTTTTTCCAAGCGTTACATTTAAAATTTCTGCTATTTGTATCGCACCCGCACTGTAGCATTGGATAAATCAATTTTCGACAAAAATGCAGCGCTTCAAGAAAGTTTAAAATGTTGTTTTTGACCCCTAGGAGGTCTAATTTCTTTAGGAGAATTAGTACATTTAAAAAAACTTTTAAAAATGGCTACTGATAAAAAAGCCTATTGGAAAACAAATCTTCGCTATTTAAGCCTACTGTTGAGTATTTGGTTTTTGGTCTCGTTTCTCTGTGGAATCGTTTTCGCTGAATCGCTTAATGCGTTTTATATCGCAGGATTTCCACTGGGGTTTTGGTTTGCACAACAAGGATCTATTTACGTTTTTGTCATTATAATTTTCATTTACGTCTATCTAATGAACAAACTGGACAAAAAATTTGATGTAGATGAAGTTTAAATTCAAGACAATATATTTATGAGCACGCAACTTTGGACCTATGCAATTGTAGGCGCAACTTTTTTATTATACATCATCATCGCTATTGTTTCTCGAGCCAGTTCCACGAAAGAATTTTATGTCGCCGGAGGGGGAGTGCACCCCATCTTAAACGGTATGGCCACCGCAGCGGACTGGATGTCCGCAGCTTCGTTTTTGTCCATGGCGGGACTTATTGCTTTCATGGGTTTTTCCGGAGCGCAATACCTGATGGGCTGGACAGGAGGTTATGTGTTGTTGGCACTGCTGTTGGCACCCTATTTACGAAAGTTTGGAAAGTTTACCGTTCCCGATTTTATAGGCGAACGTTATTATTCAAAAAATGCACGTTTGGTGGCGCTCATCTGCGCGCTTTTTGTGTCGTTTACCTATGTGGTCGGACAAATGAAAGGAGTGGGCGTTGCCTTTGCACGTTTTTTAGATGTTCCTTTTGAAACGGGAGTTTTCATCGGTATCGGAATCGTCTTTTTTTATGCTGTGTTGGGGGGAATGAAAGGAATCACCTATACTCAGGTAGCGCAGTTTTGTGTATTGATTTTTGCCTTTACGGTTCCTGCGATTTTTATCTCTCTTCAAATGACAGGAAATCCCGTTCCACAATTAGGGTTGGGGAGTAAAACTTCGGAAGGAGTTTATATCATTGAAAAACTCAATCAGTTGTCGGTGGATTTGGGTTTTGATACCTACACGAGCATAAATTCAGACAATTTGACCAATATGTTTTTTATCACGGCGGCCTTGATGTTTGGAACCGCAGGCTTGCCCCATGTCATTGTTCGTTTTTTTACGGTTCCAAAAGTCAAAGACGCAAGAGTTTCCGCGGGCTGGGCTTTGTTATTCATCGCAATCCTGTATACCACTGCTCCCGCAGTTGCGGTTTTTGCCCGAACCAACATCATCAATACGCTTTCCAATGCCACTTACGCCGATGTTCCTCAATGGTTTAAGAATTGGGAGAATACAGGTTTATTGTCATTTGAGGATAAAAATCAAGACGGGGTAATACAGTATGTTGCAGCACCGGAACGAAACGAATTGACCATAGATCGTGATATCATCGTATTGGCCAATCCAGAAATTGCAGATCTTCCCCCCTGGGTGATTGGTTTGGTTGTGGCCGGAGGTTTGGCCGCTGCGCTTTCCACTGCTGCCGGCTTGCTATTGGTGATTTCTACCTCCATTTCTCACGATTTATTAAAAAATTATTTACGCCCCAACATCAGCGAAAAAGGCGAGCTTAAAGCTGCAAGAATCTCTATTGCGGTGGCTGTACTCGCTGCCGGACTAGCCGGACTGAATCCGCCGGGCTTTGTGGCGCAAGTAGTGGCACTGGCCTTTGGATTGGCGGCCTCTTCCTTTTTTCCAGCCATCATTTTAGGCATCTTTGACAAGCGCACCAACCGTGAAGGGGCGATTTCGGGCATGGTGGTAGGTATCGTTTTCACCATTGCTTACATTTTATATTTTACACCGCAGTTGGGTGGGGCAGGAACCAAAGAAGGGTTTTGGTTTGGAATTTCCCCCGAAGGAATTGGAACTTTAGGAATGATTTTTAATTTTATAACCGCTTTGGTGGTTTCTCGATTCACTCCGCCCACTCCAGAACCTGTGGTAGCGATGATCGAATCCATCAGAACCCCCAGAGGAGCAACAACTCCGGTGGAACAACATTAAATATTAACCTCAAATTAAAAAAAAAATGAGTGACCGTATCGATTCCCTTTCGGACTATTTTAAACGTTATGAAGAAAGTATTGCCGACCCGGAACAATTTTGGGAAAAAATAGCAAAGCAATTTCATTGGCAAAAACCGTGGGACACTGTTTTGGATTGGGATTTCGAAGGCCCCAATATTACTTGGTTTAAAAACGCAAAGCTTAACCTAACAGAAAATATATTTGAAAAGCAACGCTTTGCTGATGAAAATAAAATAGCCATCCTTTGGGAACCTAACGATCCTCAAGAGGACTCCCGTAAAATAAGCTACAAAGAACTTTTTGAACGTACTGGACAATTTGCCAATGCGATGTTGGAACAGGGGGTGGAAAAGGGAGATCGGGTGATTATCTATATGCCCATGGTGCCCGAAGCTGCCATTGCCATGTTGGCTTGCGCTCGAATTGGTGCGGTGCATTCGGTTGTTTTTGCAGGTTTTTCTGCCACAGCACTGGCGGATCGGATCAACGATTGTTCTGCCAAGATGGTCTTGACCTCCGACGGAAATTTCAGAGGAGCTAAAAAAATTCCCGTCAAAGAAGTTGTAGACGAGGCTTTAAAACATACGACCACAATATCAAAAGTGATCGTTTATCAACGGACGGGGCAAGCCGTAACGATGGAAGCGGGGAGAGATGTTTGGTGGCATGATGCTATTGCTGGAGTTCCTTCGGAAAATACTCCAGAAAGCATGGATGCCGAAGATTTGTTGTTCATCCTCTATACTTCGGGTTCTACTGGAAAACCCAAAGGGGTGGTCCATACCACTGCCGGGTATATGCTCTATACTTATTATACGTTCCGTAATGTTTTCCAATACGAATCCGACGATGTGTATTGGTGTACAGCCGATGTCGGATGGATTACGGGACATTCCTATATTGTTTACGGACCGCTTTTGGCGGGAGCCACCACCCTGATGTTTGAGGGGGTACCTACCTATCCGGATGCAGGAAGATTTTGGGACATTATTGACAAATATAAAGTCAATCAATTCTATACGGCACCGACCGCGATTCGCGCACTTCAAGCCTGTGGCTTGGAACCTTTAGAAGGACATTCTTTAGACTCCATAAAAGTGATTGGATCTGTGGGGGAGCCCATCAACGAGGAAGCTTGGCACTGGTATCACCATCATATTGGAAAAGGAAGATGTCCTTTGGTGGACACTTGGTGGCAAACGGAAACTGGGGGAATCATGATTTCTCCTTTGGCGGGAATAACGCCCAATAAACCGGCACATGCTTCTTTACCACTTCCAGGAATTCAACCGGTTATTGTAGATGCGGAGGGTGTAGAATTAAAAGGTAATAATGTTGAAGGAAATTTGTGTATTCGTTTTCCTTGGCCGGGTATGATACGGACGACCTATGGGGATCACGAACGCTGTAAAAATACTTATTTTTCTACCTACCCCGGGATGTATTTTACCGGCGATGGAGTAAAACGAGATCACGACGGCTATTTGCGAATCTTAGGACGTGTGGATGATGTCATCAATGTTTCGGGGCATCGTATGGGAACGGCAGAGGTAGAAAATGCAATTAACGAACACCCCAATGTGATTGAATCCGCAGTAGTCGGGTACCCCCATGACATTAAAGGTCAGGGAATTTATGCTTTTGCAATATGTGATAGCAAAGGGTTAACCGATGCCGCCTTAATTGCAGGAATTAAAGATACAGTTCGCGATATTATAGGTCCTATCGCCAAACCCGATCAAGTACAAATTGTTTCCGGTTTGCCCAAGACACGTTCCGGAAAAATAATGCGTCGCATACTTCGAAAAGTGGCCAGTAAAGACATTTCCAATATGGGCGATACTTCAACACTGCTCAATCCCGAAGTGGTTGATGAAATTATTAAAGGTGCTGGAATTCAATAAAATTAAACTTCAAATCCGAATAAAGTAATGGCGCGTTCCAATGCCCATCGGCGGGAACCTTTTATTAAAATATAATCTGGTTTTTCCAAAGGGGGGATAAATTCCTTGAGGAGCGTTTCTGTGTTTGGATAATATTCGATTAGTGGGGTATCACGAGCCGTTTTTTCAAAACCACTTCCCACCAAAATCAACCGACCCAGATTGCGTTTTAGGCATTTTTCTACCAAATTTTTATGTTCTTTTTCTTCATGTTGGCCCAGTTCCAACATGGCACCCAAGAGAATAATACTTTTCGAACTGGCTTTCTGAGCGAATGAGGCAATGGCATGTTGCATACTGCTGGGATTGGCGTTATAGGCATCCAAAATAAGCGTAACATCCTCTTTTTGCAAAACTTGCGAGCGGTTGTTGGAAGGGACATAACTCGCAACAGCCGTTTGTATAGCAGCCAAAGGGACTTCAAAAATATGACCCAACGCTATGGCTGCAAGAATGTTATGAATATTGTATAATCCATACAACGGACTGTGATAGGCGACTCCGTTGCATACGAAACAAATGGATAGTCCTTCAGAGCGATCCACCCATTGTAAATCGACATCCTTTTGCTTTCCAAAACGAAAGGTTTGGGCTTCTTTTGTTTTCTTTAGCTGTATTTCGTCTTCTGCATTCACCACGATTTTTCCTTGATGGTGAATCAAATAACGATACAGTTCGGATTTGGCTTCAATCACTCCTTCTAAACTTCCAAAACCTTCTAAATGCGCTTTACCAAAGTTGGTGATATACCCCCAATTAGGTTGTGCAATTTCACATAGGTCAGCAATTTCCCCGGGATGATTGGCGCCCATTTCCACGATTCCCAGTTCCGTCTTTGCATGCATTCGAAGTAGCGTCAACGGAACGCCTATGTGATTGTTGAAGTTGCCTTCCGTGGCTATTAATTGATATTTTTTTTCTAATACGGTTTTGATCAGCTCCTTAGTGGTTGTTTTTCCGTTACTTCCCGTGATGGCAACGATCGGAATTCCCAATGATCTTCGATGATAGGCGGCCAATTCTTGCAGTGTTTTCAAGACGTCCTTCACTTGTATCAATTGGGGATGTTCCAAAGTGAAATCCTCTACAACAGCAAAAGAAGCACCTTGCTCAAGGGCTTGCAGCGCAAAATCATTTCCATTAAAACGAGCTCCCTTTAAAGCAAAATAGATGCTTTCTTTATGAATATTTCGGGTGTCTGTACAAACTCCTTGGGAGTTTAAAAATAGGGAGTGGAGTTTTGCTATTTCCATCTAAAAAAAAAGCATCTTAGAAAAGATGCCTTGATTAAAACGTTTAACTTTTTCGTTTGTGTCGTGCGGTTTTTTTGACTTTACTTTTCGAGCCCAAGCGTGACATGGCACATCTAAAACCAATATAATCGGTAGCGATATACTGAGGTAGAAAACGCCGTTGTGCAGGGTCTAACCAGTAGGCACGGTCTTTCCAAGAACCTCCTTTATATACCCGTACTTCATCGGTAATCAAGGTAGTACGTGTGGAAGATTTGTCGTAGTTGTATTCTTTTTCACCGTCTTCATTGGTGACGATTCTAGGCGTGAGGGGTGCATCGTACATCAAACTGGTTTCAGGTTTGGCATCTGGGTTCTCTGCTGTTGCATCCTGTCTTCCATTGCTGTATCTTTTTGAAGATTCGATATCCCCATCACGGTAATTTCGATTGTCGCTTTCAGAGAAATTTTGTCGTAAAAAAGTTTCTTCTTCATTAACAGCTTCAGCATCTAATTGGCCAGGTAATCTTTTCAATAAAACTTTTCCATTAGGAAGTGTGTCAAACACTAACTGGTCAGGAGAAATCACTTGCGCTTTTCCGTCTTCTCCAATGACATTTTTAAGATAGACATTACCGCGATAGTAGTTGAAATCTCCAGCTTCATCATCAACAATAGGACGATAAACATCAGACACCCATTCGGCAACATTTCCTGCCATATCATATACTCCAAAATCATTGGGAGGATATGATTTTACTTGGATGGTAATATCTGCACCATCATCGGACCAACCTGCGATTCCGCCATAATCTCCTTTACCTAATTTAAAATTCGATAACTGATCTCCTTCTGTACGGCGATCGCTGGAGCGGGTATATTCCCCAGACCATGGATATTTTTTCTTACCGCGATAGGAATTGTATTCTCGATCCCCAACCAAAGCGAGGGCTGCATATTCCCATTCGGTTTCTGTAGGAAGTCTATAAGAAGGTAATAAAACTCCTTTTTCTACCCCTGCATAAACATTTACAGTGGCGGTATCTCTTTTTACTTGCCCTTTTTTTCCTAAAAGGCTGTCAATTTTTCCTCCATATGAGGTTTCAGGACGCTTTAGATAAGCGGCGGTAGTAAATGTGCTATTGGCTTCAATTTCTGTATAGCGAACATCTTTTTGGATGAAGGCTTCGCGCTCCAAAAGAGCTTCGTTCACACGATCGGTTCTCCATTCGGCATATTGTACGGCTTGTAACCAGTTTACACCCACCACAGGATACTCTGCATAGGCGGGGTGGCGTAAGTAATTGGTGGTCAGTTCCTCAACATATCCCAATTGCGATCTCCAGACTAAAGTATCGGGTAAGGCACCCTCATAAATAAGACGGTAGCGTTCTTCATTTTTGGGGAATACGGTTTCCAACCAATTCAAAAATTCCAAATACATCAAATTGGTAACCTCAGTTTCATCAATATAAAACGACATTACATGCTGTTGGTTGGGTGTGTTGTTCCAATCATGCATGACATCATCTTGTACTTGACCTTTGGTGAATGTTCCTCCTTCAATAAAAACAAGACCGGGACCCGTTTCTTGATCATCGAAATCAGTATTGTACTGAAATCCTCCTTTTTTATTGTTAATATCCCATCCCGTTCCTCTTGATACATTGTTTCTACCACAACTTGCAACTAGGGCAGTGACTAAAAAGAGTCCGATGTATTTACCTATAACACTTGTGTTCATATAGTTAATTTATCAATTACGATAAGTATTGCAATATACAAATAATCATTTTTCTAGCGGAAATAGTTATCATTATATTTCTCACACTTACTCCTAAACGCTCTAGTTTTGGAATTATTGTTGAAGAAAACAAATCCCATAAAAAAAAAGACTTTTTTCTCAAGAAGCATACTATTTTCTTTTTTTTTTCGTTGTTAATAGACATAGATTAAGATTTTGAAAAAGTCGATTTTATTCTTTTATTTAATAGGGCTAATGGGTTTTTCAATCTTTGCCCAATCGTCCAATAGAGTAATCTCTACAGGAGTTCCTTTTTTAATGATTACCCCCGACGCCCGTGCCGCTGGAATGGGAGAGCTTGGGGTGGCAACCTCACCAGACGCCTATTCTCAGCAGTGGAATCCTGCCAAATATGTTTTTGCCGAACGCGAAAGTGGAGTGGGAGTGAGCTATACTCCTTATTTGAGTAAATTGGTGAATGATATCTTTTTGGGAAATTTAACCTATTATTCAAAAACCAGTGATCGGAGTTCGTGGGCAGCAAGTTTGAAGTATTTTAGTTTAGGCGATATCGAATTTAATGAATTGATTGGAGGTTCCATCGTCGATCAAGGATCAGAGCGTCCCAATGAACTCACCTTAGATGTTTCTTATGCACTAAAGCTTAGTCAAAAATTTTCTATGGCGGTGGGAGGGCGATATATTCGTTCGGATTTAAAAATATCTACCGACCGCGATGCCTCTTCTGCCAATTCACTTGGAGTTGACATTGCCGGCTTTTACCAAAGCGATCAATTTGACTGGGGAAACAAAGAGGCCATTTTCAGAAGCGGAATCAATATTTCTAACATTGGTCCGCGTTTGAATTATGATATTAATGGGAGAAAAAACTTTATCCCTACCAATCTTAAAATAGGTTCCGGAGTCGATCTTTTCATAGACGATGACAATGTGCTCGGTTTTTACACGGAATTTAACAAACTCTTAGTTCCTACACCTGTTGCTGCCTATGACGATCAGGGAATGTTTTTAGGCTATCAACAACCGGACATCACATTTTTGGATGGTATTTTAACATCTTTTTCAGACGCTCCCGATGGATTGAGTGAAGAGTTAAAAGAAATTACTTGGGCATTGGGTTTTGAATATCGCTATTTTGATGCTTTTGCTGTGCGAACAGGGTTTTTTAACGAAAATCAAGAAAAAGGATCCAGACGCTACTTCACTATGGGTGCCGGATTTAATTTAAATTTTATAGATATTGATGTCTCCTATTTATTTTCCGCTTCCAATGTTCGAAACCCTTTGGAAAACACCATCCGTTTTTCTTTGACCTTCAATTTGAATAGCGCATCTCCTGCTGTATCGAACGATATCTCCAATTAAGAGGTACATTCCACGCGTATTATTAGAATAAATACCATTTATATTTTACCCATAACACAGAATTGAGTAATTTTGTGGGCTATAATTTACGAAACCGTATAATAGAATTTGATGAAGAAAATCACTAAGAAAACTTATTTAGACTGGTATGAAAACATGCTGTTCTGGCGTAAGTTCGAAGACAAATTAGCAGCTGTTTACATCCAACAAAAAGTTCGTGGATTTCTGCATCTTTACAATGGGCAAGAAGCCGTCTTGGCCGGATCACTTCATGCCATGGAGTTGGGTAAAGACAGAATGATCACTGCTTATAGAAATCATGTTCAGCCCATCGGAATGGGAGTAGATCCCAAACGGATTATGGCGGAATTGTATGGCAAAGCCACGGGGACTTCTCAAGGACTCGGAGGATCAATGCATATTTTTTCCAAGGAACACAAGTTTCACGGAGGACATGGAATTGTAGGTGGGCAAATCCCATTGGGTGCGGGAATGGCTTTTGGAGATAAATATTTTGAAAGAGATAATGTTACCTTATGTTTTATGGGGGATGGTGCTGTTCGTCAAGGATCGCTTCACGAAACCTTAAACCTAGCAATGCTTTGGAAGCTTCCGGTTGTTTTTGTTGTCGAAAATAACGGCTATGCCATGGGAACTTCGGTGGCAAGAACCGCCTCTCACAGCGAAATTTGGAAACTCGGTTTGGGCTATGAAATGCCTTGCGAACCTTGCGACGGGATGAATCCCGAAGCTGTTGCAAAAACCATGGACAAAGCCATTCAATTGGCGCGTTCCGGCGGCGGGCCTTCTTTTATTGAGATGAAAACCTATCGCTATCGCGGACATTCCATGTCGGATGCGCAACATTACAGAACCAAGGCAGAGGTGGAAGAATACAAGAAAATTGACCCCATCACGCAGGTGAAAGATATTATCCTCGAAAAGAAATACGCAACTGAAGCTGAATTGGAAGCCATCGATAAGTCCATCAAAGAAAGGGTTTTGGAATGTGAAAAATTTGCAGAGGAATCTCCTTACCCAGAGAAAAGTGTCATGTATGATGCTGTGTATGAACAAAAGGACTATCCTTTTATAAAACATAAATTATAGTAAAATGGCAGAAGTGATCAACATGCCGCGTTTGAGCGACACCATGGAAGAAGGAACCGTTGCAAAATGGTATAAAAAAGTGGGTGACAGTGTGAAAGAAGGGGATATTCTTGCTGAAATTGAAACCGATAAAGCCACCATGGAATTTGAATCTTTCAATGAAGGTGTTCTATTGCATATTGGAATAAACGAGGGAGGAACAGCGCCAGTAGATACTTTGTTGGCCATCATCGGTGCGTCTGGAGAAGACGTTTCCGCCTTGATTCAAGGAGGTGCGCCCAGCAGTGAAACAAACAAAGCTGCTCATGCAATAGCTGAGGAAACGACGGAAGCAGCTGCCCCCGTAGCAGCAGTGGTTGCCATGCCAGAAGGGGTAGAAGTAGTCACCATGCCACGATTGAGCGATACCATGGAGGAAGGAACTGTGGCACGTTGGTTAAAAAAGGAGGGGGATGTTGTCAAAGAAGGGGATATTCTTGCCGAAATCGAAACCGATAAAGCCACCATGGAATTTGAGTCTTTTTATCAGGGAACGCTCTTGCATATTGGTATTGCAGAGGGCGAATCGGCTCCTGTGGATAATGTTTTAGCAGTAATCGGAAAAGCAGGTACCGACCTTGCAGCAGTAAAAGCTGCACTGGCAGCACTATCGACACCAAAACCTCAACAAAAAGAAGCTCCAAAAACAGAGGCTGCGCCCGAAGCTGTACCGGTGGTGGAAGCTCCTAAAGCAAGTAATCCGGCACCAGTGGTTGCTGCGATTCAAAATAATGGACGCCTAAAAGTGTCTCCCTTGGCAAAAAAATTGGCCTTGGAAAAGGGAATAAACCTCAACCAAATCAAAGGAAGTGGTGATCACGGTCGCATTGTAAAACGCGATGTGGATAATTTTGTTCCATCTGCAGGCAGTGGGATGCAATCCTTTACCCCAAGAGGGGAAGAATCGGTCACCGTTATTGCCAATAGCCAAATGCGCAAGACGATTGCCAAACGCTTGTCTTCTTCCAAATTTGCTGCACCGCATTACTATCTTGGAGTGGAATTTAATATGGACAATGCCATTGCATTCCGTCAACAATACAACAGTCTGCCCGACACTAAAATATCGTTCAATGACATTGTGGTAAAAGCAGCAGCTTTGGCATTAAAACAACATCCGCAGGTCAACGCCAAATGGGAAGATCATCAGATCACTCAGTATCATCATGTACATGTTGGGGTGGCGGTAGCCGTGGAAGATGGCCTTGTGGTTCCCGTAGTAAAATTCGCTGACGAACAATCATTACCCCAGTTGGGCGTTGCCGTCAAGGATTTTGCTGTACGCGCAAGAGATAAAAAATTAAAACCCGATGAAATGGATGGAAGTACCTTTACCATTTCTAATTTGGGAATGTTTGGGATACAGGAATTTACCTCCATTATCAACCAACCCAATGGCGCCATACTTTCGGTAGGGGCCATTGAGCAAAAACCTGTGGTTAAAGAAGGTGAAATTGTGGTGGGTAATACAATGAAATTGACTTTGGCATGCGATCACCGTGTTATTGATGGAGCAACCGGAGCACAGTTTCTTCTAACACTAAGGAATTATGTGGAAAACCCGCTAACCTTGGTGCTTGCCTAAAAAAAATCAAGACCCTTTTCAGGTCTTTTTTTATATTAAATGGCGTGCTTTTTTTCGATAAAAAACCATGCTCACGAATATGGATTATAAAATGAAAAAAAATATTGTCGTAACAGGAGCGGGTAGAGGTATTGGTTATGAAATTTGCATGGCTGCATCAGCGCAAGGGCATCGTGTTTATGCCTTATCGCGAAATGTAAAATCACTCGAAAATACGGGTGTGATTGCGCAGTCTTTGGACATCACCAAGGATGAGGACATCGAAAGTTTTGCTAAAGAACTTGAACATCAAGGCGTTCAAATTGATGTTTTGATCAATAATGCCGGGCTGTTGGCAAATCTCCCATTTTCCCAAACCGATCGGGCTACTTTTGAAGCCGTCTACCAAGTGAATGTATTTGGTTTGGCAGCACTCACCCGAAGTCTATTGCCCCTTATTCCCAAGGAGGGACATGTGGTCAGTATTAGTAGTATGGGTGGCAAAGAAGGGAGCGCCAAGTTTGCCGGTTTGTCTGCCTACAGCAGCAGCAAGGCAGCGGTGAATATTTTAACCGAATTATTGGCCGAGGAGTACAAAGAGACGGGACCTTCATTTAATGCTTTAGCTTTGGGGGCTGTACAAACAGAAATGTTGGCAGCTGCCTTTCCGGGCTATGAAGCTCCGCTAACGGCGGAAGAAATGGGAGCTTATGTTTTACAATTTGCCTTGGAAGGAAATCGTTATTTCAATGGAAAAGTACTCGGCGTATCCTCAATGACTCCCTAAAAATACGATCTTGTCCAAGCTGCTTTTTACTCATATTCCTGAAGCTGCTCACCCGCAAATAAAAGCGTATCTCGAGCAACATAAAATTGAAATAAAGATCAAAGCAGTTCGGCAAACCAAACACGGTGACTTTAGGGTGTTTCCCAACGGCAGTTGTCATATCACTGTAAATACGTCCCCCAACCCCTATCGTTTTTTAATCACACTTGTCCACGAACTGGCGCATTTTGTGGTTCATAAAACCTATCGAACACCACCGAAACCTCATGGAGCGGAATGGAAATATCATTTTAGGGAATTGATGTTCCCGCTTTTACAGCCCGTCATTTTTCCAGAAACTTTATTAAGGGTTTTGGCGCAGCATTTAAAAAATCCAAAAGCCAGCTCGGGAACAGACGCTGCTTTGGTCTACGAATTAAAAAAATTTGATCCACCTTCTCACCGCATTGCGGTTATTGATTTAAAGAAAGGGGATCATTTTAAGATGCAGAATGGCAGAGTTTTTATTCGGGGTGAAAAAAAAGTGAAACGTATTCTCTGCAAAGAAATTCATTCGGGGAGGACTTATTTGTTCAGTCCTCATGCAGAGGTGGAGCATTTAACTTCTTAGGTTAAATTTTAATCAGCAATTAATAGCCTTACTTTTCAATGTTCTCCTCTTCGTCTATTTCGAGGATGTACTGTTTTTTTACTTTTTTAAACAATTCAGAAGAATATACAAAGTTGGTAACCGCCTTGTTGTCTGTTT
>Ga0181596_10003714_pt1 | contig 14112 bp, 9 predicted proteins | sample 041ome_6_FD_148655 | JGI IMG/M metagenome (GOLD analysis project Ga0181596, IMG submission 148655) | Coastal salt marsh microbial communities from the Groves Creek Marsh, Skidaway Island, Georgia - 041402US metaG (spades assembly) | ecosystem: Environmental > Aquatic > Marine > Intertidal zone >... | reverse complement strand
TTGCCTATCTGAACCTTGACCGCGTGATCGACATTATCCGCTATGACGATGACCCCAAGGTCGCATTGATGGCCGAAAACTGGGGCAAGGATCACACGCGTGCCGCATCCGAAAAAGACTATGTTGGCCCTGCACGTGACGCAGAAGGTGAATTAACCGAGGTCCAAGCCGAAGCAATTTTGAACATGCGCTTGCGGTCTTTGCGGCGCCTTGAAGAAATGGAATTGGTGCGTGAACGCGATGCACTAATGGCCGAACGCGCAGACTTGTCGGATCTTTTGTCCTCTGAATCCCTCCAATGGGCGCGGATCTCGGAACAACTGCGCGAAACACGCAAAAAATTTGGCAAGGATTACGCAGGCGGTGCACGCCGTACGATCTTTGCCGAAGCCACCGAAGTCGAAGATGTCCCCATTGAGGCAATGATCGAACGTGAACCCATCACCGTCGTATGCAGCCAAATGGGGTGGATCCGCGCCATGACAGGCCATATCGATCTGACGCGTGACCTGAAATACAAAGATGGTGACGCACCTCGGTTCATATTCCACGCCGAAACCACAGATAAACTTTTGGTCTTTGGCAACAACGGGCGCTTCTACACCATTCAGGCGTCAAACCTTCCCGGCGGACGCGGCATGGGCGAACCATTACGATTGATGGTTGATCTTCCCAACGAGGCCGAGATCGTCGACATCTTGAAATACCAAGCGGGCGGAAAATTGCTGGTCGCATCATCTGCGGGCGATGGCTTTATCGTCCCCCAAGACGAGGTTGTGGCCCAAACCAGAACAGGCAAACAGGTTCTCAACGTACGCGGCGACATCACCGCAAAAGTATGTCGCCCCGTGGATGGGGATCACGTGGCCGTTGTTGGCGAAAACCGCAAAGTCCTGATCTTTGCCATCGAAGAGCTGCCTGAAATGGGCCGTGGCAAAGGGGTGCGGTTGCAAAAATACAAAGATGGAGGCCTCAGCGATGCCACCACCTTCCATGTCGCATCCGGCCTAAGCTGGCTTGATCCAGCAGGACGCACACGCACCGAAAACACTCTCGAAGAATGGACTGCAAAACGCGCAAGTGCGGGCCGCATGGCACCGCGGGGCTTCCCACGCGACAACAAATTCACGTCCTGATCTTTCATCTTTGCAAAAATACTCGCGGGGGGATCGGGCAAAGCCCGATGGGGGCGGCAGCCCCCAACACCACAGAATAGATCATAAATAAAAAGACGCCCGAAGGCGTCTTTTTATTTATTCATCCAAGAAACTGCGCAATTTTCGCGACCGCGAGGGATGCTTCAACTTCCGAAGCGCTTTTGCCTCAATCTGACGAATACGTTCGCGCGTGACGCTGAATTGTTGACCGACTTCTTCCAAAGTATGATCGGTGTTCATCCCAATCCCAAAGCGCATCCGCAACACCCGTTCTTCGCGGGGTGTCAATGACGACAAAACGCGCGTTGTTGTTTCCTTCAGGTTTTCCTGAATTGCGCTGTCCAACGGCAAGATCGCATTTTTATCTTCGATAAAATCGCCCAATTGTGAATCTTCTTCATCCCCAATCGGTGTTTCCAAAGAAATCGGCTCTTTCGCGATTTTCATCACTTTGCGAACTTTTTCCAAAGGCATTTGCAGTTTTTCTGCTAATTCTTCGGGCGTCGGTTCGCGACCGATCTCGTGCAACATTTGACGACCCGTCCGCACCAGCTTGTTGATCGTTTCGATCATATGCACCGGAATACGAATGGTACGCGCCTGATCCGCGATGGATCGGGTGATCGCCTGACGGATCCACCACGTCGCATAGGTCGAGAACTTGTAGCCACGGCGATATTCAAACTTATCCACCGCTTTCATCAAACCAATATTCCCCTCCTGAATCAAATCCAAGAATTGCAAACCACGGTTTGTGTATTTTTTCGCAATCGAAATCACCAAACGTAGGTTGGCTTCGACCATTTCCTTTTTGGCTTGGCGGGCTTCTTTTTCACCCTTTTGCACTTGGGCGACAATGCGGCGGAATTCGGAAATATCCAACCCGACATATTGGCCCACTTGTGCCATATCATTGCGCAGTTCTTCCGCCTTGTCGCGCGACCGCTCAATAAACATCTGCCAAGCGCGACCGCTTTTGTCGGACATGCGATCCAACCAGTTCGGGTCTAACTCATGGCCACGATATTCTTCGATAAACTCGCGACGGTTGATCCGCGCTTGGTCGGCAAGTTTGACCATGGCACTATCGATCTGCATGATACGACGATTGATACCATACAACTGGTCAATCAACGCCTCGATACGGTTGTTGTGCAAGTGAAGTTCGTTCACCAATTGCACAATTTCGTAGCGCAACGCTTGGTAGGTGACTTCTTCGTCGGCCGAAAAATCATCTGCATGGTTCAATGTCGCGGAAATACGGCTGTCCTGCATTTCAGACAGGCGTTCATAATCATGCGCGATTTGTTCCAAAATCTCCAGGACTTTTGGCTTTAGCGCTGTTTCCATCGCGGCCAGAGACATGTTGGATTGATCGTCATCCTCATCATCATCGTCGCGCGAAATTGGGTTGCCATCGGCATCAAATTCTTGCTCATCGCTTTTGGCGCCTGCAGGCGACGCCCCACCGACATTGGCAGCACCAAGCACGCTTTCCACCTCGACATCATCGCCAAGTTGGTTGCCAAAGGTGGCCTCCAAATCGATGACATCGCGCAAAAGAATGTCTTCGCTCAAAAGTTCGTCGCGCCAAATTGTAATCGCTTGGAATGTCAGCGGGCTTTCGCACAGCCCCATGATCATCGTATTGCGACCCGCTTCGATGCGTTTTGCAATCGCGATTTCGCCTTCGCGGCTTAGCAATTCGACCGATCCCATTTCACGCAGGTACATGCGCACAGGGTCGTCTGTCCGGTCGAGCTTTTCTGTTTCAGAGGCCGCAACCGCGACATCTTTGGTGCCCGTCGTCACCAAATCGGTGTTGCCGGTGTCTTCGTCGACATCATCGTCTTCGATGATGTTGATGCCCATTTCGGACAGCATCGACATGACATCCTCGATTTGTTCAGAAGACACTTGATCTGGCGGCAGAACGGTATTCAGCTGATCATAGGTGATATAGCCTTTTTCCCGCGCCTCAGCGATCATGCGTTTGACCTGAGCTTGGCTCATATCAAGAGAAATCTCTCCGTCTTGATCGTCTGATTTATGGTCTTCGTCTTCAGCTGAGGCCATTCCATGCTCCTTAGTTCGGGCGCGTGATTCGCGATGACGAATCAATACCCTTTGAATTTGATTCGCACACCCTGATAACGGAAAATATTTGCGAATTATTTACCAAAACATCACTTTTTTCGTTTATCGTAGCGAATTGTTTGTATCAGAGCGTCCAATTTACTGCGCTCGTCTCGATTGATTCGCGCTCCGTTTTCACCCATATCGAATTGTCCAACATCATCTTTGTCCGGACGCGCTGCGCGGTTTTGCGCGTCGGCGGCCTGACCCAAACGCCACAAGACGGTGTCATCTAGATCATCATCGGGAATTTCAAACGCTTCGTTCAGTTCCGCCAAAAGCCCCTTGTGCGCCGCAAGCTTTACCAATTCTTCCTGAAGTGTCATCGACGCCAAATCAATATTTCCGGGCTTTTTGCAACTTGGTATCACTGACAGATGGCTTTGCCCCATGAATCTTTCAAGGGTCTCGATGGGAATTTCTGACGACAATTGCGCGATTGCATCGTCCATCGACGTAGGTCTGAGCTCTAACAAAAGGCCCAAAATCTCGGCTGTGGTTCTATCGCCCAACTCAAGCATCACCAAATCATCGTAAAAACGCTCAATCACTTGGGGGGTCTTGAGCACCACCGCAACGATGACCGCCTCGCGCAAGGTTTGGCTGATGTCGCCGTCGGACTGTACCAAAACCGATGCACGTGTCGTGGCATGTGCGCGCTGTTTGGTTTGCGCCGACCATGGTTTTTTGGCGCTGCGCTTTGGTCGGAACAAATCCCAGCGTAAATCCCGCATCGCCTGTCCGTAATGCGAACGCAGCGATTTATCGGTGATCTGCATCAGCGCTTCGCGCAAACGTTTGTCGAGCGACGCGCGCCGATCGGGGCTATCAAAATTTTGCCCTTCGGTTTCGCGCTGCCACATCAATTCGACCAACGACAGCGCATTATCCAACACGTCTTGCACCGCTTGGGGGCCTTTGGCGCGGATCAAATCATCAGGGTCCTGCCCCTGTGGCATCAAAGCGAACCGCAAAGCACGCCCTGTTTGCAACATTGGCAAGGCCACATCAATCAAACGATAGGCTGCACGCAGCCCCGCCTTGTCCCCATCCAATGCGATGATCGGCTCTGGGCTGATCTGCCACATCAGGTTCAATTGGTGTTCCGTGATCGCAGTTCCCAATGGCGCGACCGATCCTTCGAACCCGCCCAGCGCAAGGGCAATCACATCCATATACCCTTCGGCCACGATCAACGGTTGCCCACGCCCCACCGCAGCACGTGCAGGGCCGTGGTGATACAGGCTTCGTCCCTTGTCGAACAATATGGTTTCGGGAGAATTGAGGTATTTCGCCCGCGCGTTCGGGTCCATGGCCCGTCCGCCAAATGCAATACAGCGCCCGCGCGCATCACGGATCGGGAACATAATCCGGCCCCGAAACCGATCATAGGGTTCCCCCCCATCATCGGGTTTGATACACATGCCGCTGTCAATCAAATGCTGGGCCGAAATGCCCCGCCCCGTCAGCGCCGCAAACAATCCTTTGCGGTCGTTGGGGGCAAATCCGATTTCAAAGCGATCTTGCCCCTCTTGTTTCAACCCGCGTCGGTTCAGATAATCGCGTGCTGCCGCGGCTGCGCCTGTCTTTAACGACATGCGGAAATATTTCACCGCCTCTTCCATGACGTCTGCCAATTCGGCGCGTTTGTCGGTGCGTTCCTGCGATTTGGGATCTGGGCGCGGCACGCTCATCCCTGCTTCGCGGGCGAGCAATTCGATGGCTTCCATGAAACTGACGTTTTCGGTGTCTTTCACAAATCCGATGACGTCACCCTTGGCGTGGCATCCAAAGCAATAATAAAAGCCTTTGCGGTCATCGACATGGAAGGACGCGGTTTTTTCATGGTGAAACGGACAAGGTGCCCAAAAATCGCCCTTGCCTTGATTTGACTTGCGCTTGTCCCACATGACTTTGCGTCCGACCACTTGGGAAAGGGTCAGGCGTGTACGCAGTTCGTCCAAGAATCCGGGTGGCAAGCTCATGCATCGAATATCGTGCTTGCCGCGACCAGAGTCCAGAGGATCAGTTCAGGAAAACGTTCGGCGTTTGTGGGTCTTTGCCACCAAAGTAATTGTTCACCTTGCGCAAAGCGATGTTGCGACTGCGCACTGCGTAGCGTTCGTCTGGGACGGGTTGCGCAAATCTCGCCTGCACTTCGACACGGCACGAATGGACGTCCGTGTCTTGATCGGTAAAGGCGAATTGCACCCGCACAGTTGCTTGGGACGAACATGCGATTTGATCGATTGCGATATCTGCAACCTCAACCGCTTTCACGATAATTTCTGACATAGCCTGCTCTTTTTCACAGGAGTATGCCAAAAATACGGGGCGGGATCGACGACTCTTTCGGGCGCGATCCCACCCAATAGGATAGATCAACGTGCTGCGACGCTTTCCATGGCGGTTTGAATATCATGCACCATGGTTTTCGCCATCGAACGGAACCCATAAATGTCCACCGCAGTATCTGAGACTTTGTGATACACGACGTTCATATGTTCCAACTGTGATCGGATGACATGACCCCGTTTGAACTGTGCGGCACGCATATCAACGGGGCACAGACGCGCCAATACAGCATCAAGATCCGCCCCCGACAGCCGAAGCACACACCATGCGTCCGACTGATCGACAACGGCAGCACATTGCGCCAAACGCGCATCAGGCGCAGGCCCGACAAGTGCGACCGTCGGCCCAAACCAAATCGCACGCGCCCCGTCGCGCCCTGTGGCACGATGCACATCCGGCATCGCCATGCCATGCGCCGCCTTTAATGCATCAGACAACGCAGACCCGGCCCCACCAAGAGCGGTGACAAAGGTGATGTGATCGGGGCAGATTTCGTCCAATGCCATTGTGCCAATCGACACTGGCACCAACCCCGCAGCGGGTGATTTTGCAACAAGATCAAGCACGCATCCGTCCTCCTTCTGGATCAAAGGCAATGGGTGGAATGACCTCGCACAATGTCTCAATTCCACGCAGATGATCAACCATGCGGATCACCTCGCCATAGCGTTCGGGCCCGTTGCGTAAAAAGGCCAAGCCGACGTAATGACCCAATGTTGGGGAATAGCCCACAGATGTGATATATCCTTGGTCATTCACACGCACGGCTTCATCGTCTCCGGTAAACAGACGCCCCCCTGCGGTGAGCTGTTTGACCACACCCACAGGTTTCAATCCGACCAGACGTTCGCGGTTTGGTTCCATCAACCCCTCACGCGCGGCCATGGTTTTGCCAAAGCAATCCTTTTTGGTACTGACCATCCCCTGCATCCCAATGTCATAGGCGGTGACACGTCCATGGATTTCGGAATGGGTGATAAAGCCCTTTTCGATGCGCAAGACGTTCAACGCCTCCATCCCATAGGGTCCGCCGCCCAAGTCTTGGGCTTTGTCGCACAGGATCCGGAACAGGCTATCGCCGAACCGTGCAGGAACCGCCAGTTCAAAGCCCATTTCACCGCTGAACGAGATGCGGAACAACCGCCCCTTTACATCGCCCAAGGTTACGTCACCGCAGGACATGAAGGGCCAATCGTCGCCAGACAGATCTTGATCCACGATCTGTTGCAACAGATCCCGTGCCTTGGGTCCTGCGACTGCAAATTGGGCCCATTGTTCGGTGACAGATGCGATGGTGACATCCCATTCGGGATGCAAACATTGCGTCACAAAATCCAGATGGCGCATGACCAATCCCGCCGCAGCGGTGGTTGTGGTCATCACATAATGGGTATCGCCCAACCGCGCGGTGGTGCCGTCATCCAACACATGACCGTCTTCGCGTAGCATCAGGCCATAGCGCACCCGCCCCTGTTTGAGCGTCGAAAACATGTTGGTATAGACGAAATCCAACAGCTTGGCGGCGTCTGGACCTTGGATATCGATCTTGCCCAAGGTGGACACATCGCAAACCCCGACGGCATTGCGCACCATGTTAACCTCGCGGTCACAGGATTGCCGCCACGTGGTTTCCCCAGCTGTGGGGAAATAACTGGGGCGATGCCACAGCCCTGCCTCGATAAAGGGGGCATTGCGTTCGACTGATGCCAGATGCGACGTAGTATAGCGATGTGGGGCAAAGCCCTGATCCTGCGCAGGTTGACCCATTGCGGCAATCGCCACGGGCGAATACGGCGGACGGAAGGTCGTTGTCCCTGTTTCGGGTATCCCACGCCCCGTGGCATCGGCCAAAACCGCCAAAGCTGCAACGTTCGAATTTTTGCCCTGATCTGTCGCCATGCCTTGGGTCGTATAGCGTTTCATATGCTCGACCGAGCGGAAATTTTCCTGCGCCGCTTGGACCACATCTTTGACGGTCACGTCGTTTTGATAATCCAACCATGCGCGGCCTTTGCCCGGTACCGCCCAAAGCGGTGAAATGACATAAGGTGCGTCTTCGGCTTTGGGCAGATCGATTTTGACCGCTTTTTTGCCAAGATCTTGGATCACCGCCATCGCGACGTCGTGGCCCGATGTCAAACACGCCTGCGTTGACATATGGCCTGTGGCTGATCCCGCGACCACCATTCCAGGAACGGCATTTGGGGTGGGAACAAAGCTGGCCAAGCGGTCATCCCACGTTGGGCGCCCATTCATATGACAGGTCAGATGCACAGTCGGGTTCCAACCGCCAGAGACCGCCAGAATATCGGTGGCGATATTCTCTGTTCCAGAGTGATGGCGCACACGCACGGTTGTCAAACCTGTGCGACCTGCGGTGTCATAGACCTCAGCCCCGCGATAAATCGGGAAATCCCCCGTGATCTGCGCGTCGGGTCGGCTGTCGATATAGGCGCTGATGTGGACACCGGCTTTGGCCAAATCTGTTGCGGTTTTGAACGCGTTGTCATTGTTGCCAAAAATCGCAACGCGGTCGCCCCCCACAACGCCATAGCGATGCAAATAGCTGCGCACAGCGGAAGCGGTCATGATGCCCGGACGGTCATTATTCGCAAAGGCCACAGTGCGTTCCAACGCGCCCGCCGCCAAAATCGCGCGCTTTGCAGAAATGCGCCAAAAACATTCAAGCGGCCGCGTTTTGTCACGCGCGCCCATGTGATGGGACACACGTTCCACCGCGCCAAAGGTCCCCTGATCATAGGCCCCTGTCACCGTGGTACGTGGCATCAAACGCACATTGGCCATCGCGCCAAGCTGTTCCACCATATCGGCGGCCCAAACCGCACCTGATTGCCCGTCAATATCGTCATCTTCGCTGTTCAGGCGGCCACCCATCACGAAATCTTCGTCGGCAAGGATGACATCCAAACCTGCAAGCGCGGCCGTGTAGGCGGCCATCAACCCGCTTGGGCCCGCGCCAATGACGAGCAGATCGCAATGTGCAAACGCACGGTCATATTTATCCGGGTTTGCCTGCATCGACAGAGTCCCCAAGCCCGCCGCGCGACGAATGAAAGGTTCATAGACCTTTTCCCAGAATGATTTTGGCCACATAAAGGTCTTGTAATAAAACCCTGCCGACAAAAACGGCGCGGCCAGATCATTGACCGACAGAATATCGAAATTCAACGATGGCCATCTGTTTTGGCTTTGCACAACCAAACCGTCAAAGATTTCCTGGACGGTGGCGCGCACGTTGGGATCGGTTGCGGCCCCTGTGCCAACGGTCATCATTGCGTTGGGTTCTTCGCTGCCTGCGGTCATGATGCCGCGCGGGCGGTGATATTTGAATGACCGTCCCACCAAGCGGATATCATTCGCCAACAACGCAGAGGCCACCGTATCCCCAGCAAAGCCGTGGACAGCTGTGCCGTCAAACGAAAATTTAACCTGTGCAGCGCGGTCAATCTGTCCGTAGCCTGCAATCCTCATGATTTACGTCCTTTGACATCTTTGGCAAGCTCTGATCCCAGAACTTCGTGTGTGACTGTATTGCGGGTCACAACGATCCATGACGAACAGCCCGCATCGTGATACCACAGGTCACGGGTTTCCCCCGCTGGGTTGTCACGGTTGTGCAGATAGTCATCCCATGTCTCGATGCCCGCTTCGGGATCGGGTCGATCCAAAATGGTTGCCGCGCCTTGGTAATAAAACTCTCGGCGATCTCGTTCGCCACAAATAGGGCAAGTAAGTCTCATGATCCTGTCCCCTAATGCAAATTGTGTTGGCTGCCTGTGCCTTCTTCGTCCATCAGGCTGCGTCCGGTTTTAAAACGATCCAATCGGAATTTCGCCGCAGGTTCGTGATGGGTGTCTGTGGCCATCAAATGGGCAAAGCTGTATCCCGATCCCGGAACGGCCTTGAACCCGCCATAGCACCATCCCGCATCCAGATAGAGCCCATTGATATGCGTTTTGTCGATGATCGGGCTTCCGTCTGGCGTCATATCCATGATCCCACCCCAAGACCGCAGCACCTTGGCCTTGCCAATAGCGGGCATCAAGGCCATGCCTGCTTCCATCACATGTTCAGCCATCGGCAGGTTTCCGCGTTGGGCATAGCTCGCGTAGAAATCCAGATCACCGCCAAAGACCAAACCACCTTTGTCTGATTGGCTGATATAGAAATGTCCCATGCCAAAACTGATCACGTGATCAATGGCTGGTTTGATGCCTTCGGTCACGAAAGCCTGCAAAATGTGGCTTTCGATGGGCAAACGCATCCCCGCCATCGCCGCAACTTGGGAGGATCGGCCAGCAACCACAATGCCAACTTTTTTCGCGGTGATCGGCCCACGGGTGGTTTGCACCCCTTTGACCACACCGTTTTCAATATCGATACCGGTGACTTCACAATTTTGGATGATGTCCACGCCGCGCTGATCCGCACCGCGGGCCAACCCCCAAACAACTGCGTCATGGCGCGCCGTACCGCCGCGTCGCTGCATCAACCCGCCGCGCACAGGGAAACGGGCATTGTCGAAATTCAAATAAGGCACCATTTTGCGCAGATCATCCCGTGACAACAATTCTGCATCATCGCCTTGATTGCGCATCGCATTGCCGCGCCGTACAAATGCATCGCGTTGACCGTCGGAATGGAACAAATTGATAATACCGCGCTGCGAATGCATCACGTTGTAATTCAAATCCTGTTCCAGGCTTTCCCAGAGCTTTAACGAATGGCTGTAAAATTCCGAATTTCCCGGAAGACCATAGTTCGCGCGCACGATCGTTGTATTGCGCCCCACGTTGCCCGACCCGATATAGCCCTTTTCCAAAACGGCCACATTGGTGATGCCATGGTTTTTTGCCAAATAATACGCTGTCGCCAAACCGTGGCCACCACCGCCAATGATAATCACATCGTAATTGGATTTCGGGGCCGGATCACGCCAATGCTGTGTCCAACCTTTGTTTCCAGTCAGGCCTTGCTTTAGGATTTCTAGCGCGGAAAACCGCATGATACCTCTCCTTATTTGTGTGAACACACAATCAAGGCAAACGGGCAAAATCAACCCCTAAGGGCGACATATCATGACGTTTTCGAACCGATGTTAGATTAACCCGACGCGGAAGTATTTTCGAAACAGGCGATTGGCTTCGGTTGGATTTGAACAGCGCGTCATGACCGCACGGTTCAGAATTCGAATGTACTTGTGAGCGCTAAACGTGCTGCCATGCAAGAACGCGCGGTTCCCAATTTCGATCCCAGCCACATCAGACGCAAGCGTGTCTTCTGCCAAGGGACGATCAGGGTTAAAGGGATCAATATCTGGATTTCGCAATAATCGTCCAGAAATCACTTGGGCGTCAAACGCTTTAAGATCGCTGCGAAAGTCGATCTGACCCAAGGACCAAATTAAAACGCCTGCGTTGGGATCGCACGAGGTCGCGCCATCGCCGATCACAGCATCGTTTCGAAAATCCATCGTTGCACCGCCTTGACGCGTATTCAGAACAATCGCTTGTGAAAACACTGCGCCGCGCAACATATCCATTGGGCAGTCAGAAATCAAAACGATGCGGTCATAATCCCCCTTCGCCAGAAGAAGGGTATTATCCTTACAGTTTGAAATACGAATGATCCGATTTGGGGGCAAATCGCTGCGCTTGACCACCAAGAAATTCTTGCGGTTTCCCGTCAGGGGAAAGGTCTGCATCGCGTTTATGTGCAAGACTTCGGGGCTCACGTAAAAATTAGGCACCAATTCACTGGGCCGACCCGTCATCATATCTGCAAGGACGCGATCAAAATAATAGAATTCCTTGTTTCGCGACGATCTAAATTGAAGGATTTTTGGCGACAAAACCGGTGCGCCGGCACCAGAAAGGTTGTTTTTGTCGGGGACCGAAATTTCCACATTTGGTCCCGCAGCCACGTAGATATTCAGAATAAGGTTTCCGTTTGAACGGACACAATTCCCCCACCCGATATCCAGCGTTCCGTTGATGCGCAGCGATGTATTCGCAAACAAACCACCGCGAGAGCACGTCGGAACATAAGCATCTGCCACCGCCCGAACGGTCAAGTCACGCGTTGTCCCCAAACCATCGTAGAACTGCCGTACCAAGGCGTTTCCCTTGGCTTTGGAAAATTCCATTTCAACCATCACCGCATCCATCGATGACGGATCAGCGGTAAATTTCAAGGTCTCGGCGTCATAGTGGCCATATGTGATGGTCGTGATATCCTGTAGATAGGTATCCAACACGTTCAAAAATTGGTTTGAATACACGGGGGCCTTGATGTTTTCCCGAAAGGACACAAATCGCCCAGCTTGAAACGCTTTTTTCAACGCCTCTTGTTTTGAAATTTCAGGGTTGTTTAACCCCTTGACCAATTCCAACGCTATCGCTTGTGCGACGCCTTCGATGCGGGTTTTTTGAATGCGCGTCGACTTGAGGTTCATCGCCGCACCACACAATACGACAAAACCAATCAAGAAAATCAAAAAGCCCGGGGTCAATCCGCCGAATTCATCCCGCCAGAATGATTTAAGCTGCGTTCTCATGGGCGACCTTCGATGACAGCGCGAACTTGTACCGTCGTGGTGGACGACACCATTTTTTCAAAAACACTTGCATAGCCCACGATACTAATCAGTCGCAGCATCGGAATGGTGATCGTGATTGTTACATACCCATGGGCGTCAACGACTTTGGCAGTGGGGGCTGGCAAGTCAGTTGTCGACACCTCTTTTGCAGCGGAAACATTCCACAAGTAGCTGTCCAAATGATCTTCGACCGCCTTTTCATCGACAAAATACCCAATCGCATAGGCCCGCGCGGTTTGCTGCGCATGGTCCAAGATCATCGCCGAACGCATCGTTGCAAATGCCCAGCCCATGAACAGAACAAAAGTCATCATCAAGATCGGGAACAGGATCACGAATTCGACGGTCATCCCGCCGATGTCGTCCTTCCCAAACGTTCGCATCTGTCTCTTTAACCGGTTTAACATTCCATGCCCCACGGATTCACTCCGTTATGGGGTATCGGTCAAATCGGGCAAGATTTGGGCAATTTTTCGACCCTTATTGGTTATTTCTTGCCCAATAGGTTCAAAAGCCCTTTTGCCGCCTCATCCTGAAGCTTTTGTTTCAAAGCATCCTCAATGCTTTGACCGTCTTGGGTTTCAACGCCAATCGATTTTTTCACCTGATCCTCAACGCGTTTCTTTTCCGCATCGATCGCAGCTTTCGCTTTGTCCTCAAGCTTTTTCTTTTCTTCTTCGATCTTGGCTTTGGCCTTTGCCTCAAGTTCGGCTTTTTCCTTGGCCAGATTTTGATCGATGGCCGCTTGCAAATCTGCGGTCAATTTGGGGTTGTCCCACGATCCCTTGATCCGCAGGGGTACAGACAAACCTTCGCCATTGCGGGCCTTGGTGGCTTTGGGGCTGATGATATAGTCGATCATGCGATTGCCCAAATCAATCTGCCCTGCCCCCGTGGTTTCAAAATTCGGCAAGGTGAATTTAAGGTCTTGGTTATCAACGACGCCATTTGCAATTTGGAAACTGGCCCCCATGTCGTCAAACACGGTCGTGCCATTGTCCACTTGACCAGAGCGCAGCACTTTGTCCAGATCGACACCGGTCCACCGGCCCGATTTTATGGCAAGGTTTCCGTTGCCTTTCAATGACTTGATCAGCGCATCCACCGATCCGCCCACCGCCAAAAGGTCAATTGCGAAATCTGTTTTGCCTTGTACCTTGTCTTGGTCGACCAGATCCGACAACAAACCTTGGATTTCAAATCCTGCGCCGGTTGCCTGTGCCGCCATCGACAAACCACCACGGGCATTTATGACAAATTGTCCCTTGGCTTGACCAGAATAGGCGGTCGCCCCATCCAATGCCGCGACCATACGACCCGCATCAATCGTGATCGTTCCAGCGACCGCACCCATGTTCAGCGTATCGGTTGCAATCGACTGGGCCGAAAACCCGACATTCGCGTTGACCGCATGTAACGCGCTGGCATCAATCGGCGCGGTTGACCAACCAGACGACGCATCAGATCCACCACTTGACCCGCCAGAGGATGCCGCCGCTGCGCCAGAGCGCAGATCAAAATCCCCAAGCGCGATTGAACCGCTCACCATCGGCACATCGCCCAGCGCAATTTTTAAATCACCCGAAACGGTATTCTTGCCCAATGCCAGGCGCAAGGACGACAGGTTCGCGCCTTTTGCCGAAGCGGTGATCGCGGTTGTCCCCTGTGCAGAGGCCCCCAAATTTGCCGGTGGCGCGGCCATATCCACGCCAAACGCAGATGCAAAGCCCGCCGTATTTGCAATGTCAAAAGTGAGATCCCCCGCAACGTCGGGCGCCACAGACAGCATGCCGTCAAATCCAACCGATCCGCCGGCGGCACCAAGCGACATTGTCGCCTTGGCGG
>Ga0181596_10003712_pt1 | contig 14115 bp, 19 predicted proteins | sample 041ome_6_FD_148655 | JGI IMG/M metagenome (GOLD analysis project Ga0181596, IMG submission 148655) | Coastal salt marsh microbial communities from the Groves Creek Marsh, Skidaway Island, Georgia - 041402US metaG (spades assembly) | ecosystem: Environmental > Aquatic > Marine > Intertidal zone... | reverse complement strand
AACCCAATCTATGTTCAAGAATATGATGCTACTGCTAACAATGGTGAAGGTGGTATGGTAGACACAGACGAACAGTTAGTAACTCGTGGTCTTAAATACAACATGAAACAGCAAGTGAAACAAACAGCAGGTTCTTTACTAGCACAAACAGATTGGTATGTTACAAGATTAAATGAAAAGTCTACTGCTATTCCTGCTGATGTAACTACTAAACGAGATGCAATCAGAACTGAATGTGATAGACTAGAAACAGCTATTGCAGGTGTAGATAGCGTAGAAGCATTGATAGAAGTTATGAACTCACAGAACTGGGGTGAATAATGATTACAATTAATGGCATAGGTTTCGTAGAAAACTCTACAAATATTGATACCTCATATACTCTAGCCACAAACACTAATGCAATAACTGCTGGTCCAATTACAGTGGACGATGATGTAGTTATTACCATAAGTGATGGTGCAACATGGAGCGTCGTATGACAACACAGATAAAAGGAAATGATACAAGTACATTCGGTGGTGCTATTACAACAAGCGGTAGTTCTACTAGCACATTCGGTTCAGACATCGATGTTACAGGTAATGTGGTAACAGATGCACCAGCGTTTAGTGCAAAAGCGGCTGTTGACCAATCATTTTCTACTAGCACTTGGACAAAAGTTGTATTAGAAACAGAAGAATTTGATACTGCTAACTGTTTTGATAATGCAACTAATTATCGTTTTACCCCCACTGTTGCTGGGTATTATAATTTTCAAGCTCATGTAAGAATAAATTATAGTAGTAGTGCTGGGGATAGTATATATGTAGCTGTATATAAAAATGGCAGTGAAGTAGGTAGAGCATCAAGATTAAATATGACTGGCAACTGGGGAGTATTACCTGTATCTACTATGTGTTATATGAATGGTTCTACAGATTATGTAGAATTATATGTACAAAGCCAGCATACAAGTAGTTTTGTGGATTACTATTGGGGGTCACCTAATAGCGGTTCTAAATTTCAAGGGTATTTAGTGAGCGTATAATGTTTGGCATATCTGCATTTTCTCAATCACCTTTTAGTACACTAGGTGCAGGTGCAGTCTTATTAGGTGAAGCTAATATTACTGCTGATGCTACTCTTGTATCTACTGCTGTAAGATTACGCACATCTACTGGTGATATATCATCTACTGCGACTATTACTACAGACGGATTACTTATCCTAAATGGTGTAGGTAATATCAACGCATCTAGTGCAGTGACTATAGATGCTACAAGATTGCGTACAGTATCTGGTGCAGTCAACGCTACAGCAAGTGCATCTTTATCTTACTTACGAATCAGAACAAATAGTGGTGAAATATTAGGTTACGCATTATTTGATGCAGAAGGATTCTCTTTAGCAGTAGCCAGTGGTTCTATCTTCTCTAATGTCAGTGTAACTGCTAACGGATTTAGTGAAATATATTCTAGTGCAAGTATAGATGGTAATGCAACTGTATATGCTCTTGGTGGTGTTGAGTATGATGGAGTTGGTCAAGTAAACGCAACAGCATTAGCAGAATGTTTAGCAAATGCTACATTTAGTGGTGATGCAATTATAAACTCTAACGGAACAATCACAGCATTAGGAACAATATTAGGTGAAGAATGGACTGACACACCATTTGGAAGTGAATCATGGACAGATGTTACAGCAGGTGCAGAAGTATGGACAGAAGTTTCTGCTGGTAATGAAAATTGGTATCGTAAGGGATAAATGAATATATTACATAACTTAATTTACATACATGATAATGTAATACCTAAAGATTTATGTGAATTGATTATAAATAATTTTGATTCTGATAATGCACAAAATGCAACAATAATGCAAGGAACAGAAACAAACCAAACAGATAATTCTATTCGAGATACAAAATTAAATTGGGAATCACCAATGTCTCCAATAGGATGTATTTTGCAATCTTATATTTATCAAGCAAACAAACAAGCTGGTTGGGACTACAACATATCACACATGGAAAAAATACAAATGTGCAAATATGATAGAAAAGGTTTTTATGATTGGCATATAGACACTTGCCCACCAGATGCACATGAGATTCAAAGAAAGATTAGCATAGTAGCTATGTTAAGTAACCGAGATGATTTTCATGGCGGTGATTTAGAAATAAAAAACCTGACTGATTATGGGTACGAACAAAATACAATAAAATTAAAACAAGGGTCTATTGTATGCTTTCCATCATACCTTGAACACAGAGTAACGCCTGTTCTTTATGGACAACGATATACTGCTGTTGGGTGGATGTCAGGGCGTAAATGGGTTTAATAACAAAAAGGATAGTAAATGGCTAAAAATAAAATATCTGAATATTCCTCAACCGCAGCGAATAATACTGATGTAGCAAACATTAACATAGCGGAAGGCTGTAGCCCAAGTAACATAAACAATGCTATTAGAGCCGTAATGAGCCATCTTAAAAACTTCCAAGATGGTTCTAGTGGTGATTCATTAACCAATGCAGGAACAGTTACATCATCTGGTACATTAGCTGTTACAGGTAATTTAACATTAGATGGTGCATCTGGAACAACAGGGCAAGTGATTGTTTCTCAAGGTTCAGGCAACACACCAATATGGGGAAGTGGTTTCCCAACAGGTGGTATTATTATGTGGTCTGGCACGATTGCTACAATCCCTAGTGGTTGGTATTTATGTGATGGCACAAACGGAACTCCTGATTTAACAAACAAATTTGTTATTGCAGCAGATGCAGATGATGGTGGAGTAGCTAAAACAAGTGTTACAGGAACAGCATCACAATCTGGCGGTAGTAAAGATTTAATTACACCTGCACACACCCACACAGGAACAGCATCAGTTTCAGAACGTTATTTAGAAACAGTTAGATATGTAAGACAACCTCCCTCACCATCAGAAGTAACAGGCATACGAGATGTAAACATGACTAACGATGGGACATTTACAACGCTTTATAACGTTGGTCGAGATGATGGAGGCGGACGAGGTATGGCTTTTAAAACTAATGTTAGAAATGCAACAGGTAGTTTTACAACAGACTCAACAGGTTCAACTGCTACCAACGCTAATTTACCTCCTTACTATGCACTAGCATTTATTATGAAAGGGTAGCATGGCTACACAACGCATATTATTTGACGAGTGGCTTCCTGACCAACCATCAGTCAGTAAATCAGTTCGTGAAGCATTAAATGTCGTACCTGTATTAAATGGGTATTCATACATTAATAGTGCTGCTAACTATTCAGGACAAGCATCAGAAAACCTAAACAACGTATTTGCAGGTAAGTTTGGTGGAACTGTGACTGTATTTGCAGGTGGTGGCACAAAATTATTTAAACTAGATAATACTGATTTAAGTTTAGATGATGTATCAACAGCAGGTGGTTATTCTGGTGATGGTCGTTGGCAGTTTGTTCAATTTGGTCAAAATATGTTGGCTAGTAATGGAACACAACGTATTCAAAGATGGACATTAGGTAGTTCTACTGCATTTTATCAATCATCTACATTTGTATCAGGCACATACAGCAGAAGTGGCACAACTGTCACTGCAACCATTACAGCACATGGATTAACTGCTGGTGAAACATATGAAGTAGATATTACAAGTGGTGATGGCACAGATGGTGAATATGTTATCTCTGTAACTGATGCTAATACTATTACTTACACAGATACTAACTCAGGCACAACATCAGGCGATATTCGTGTATTAACTTCTATTGCTCCTATTGCTAAACATTTGACTATCATTCGTGACTTTGTCGTTGGTGCATATATTGAAGCAGGAACATATCCTAACAGAGTTCAGTGGTCTGACGTAAACGACCCTGCTTACTGGGATAGTGAAGGTGCATCACTCGCTGATTTTCAGGACATTGAAGATGGTGGTGACATAACTGGGATTACTGGTGGTGAATTTGGTATTGTCTTATTAGAAAATGCCATAGTCCGTATGCAATTTGTAGGTAGCCCAAATATATTTAATTTTGACGTAATTGCAAGAGGTGTAGGTTGTATTGAAGGTGGCTCTGTTACCCAATATGCAGGTGTGACTTATTTCTTAGGTGCTGATGGCTTTTATGCTTGTGATGGACAACAAGTGATTCGTATCGGTGCTGAAAAGGTTAATCGTTACTTCTTTAACAATGCTAACATTGGTGATATTGATTCTATCTCAGCTTCTATTGACCCTGAGCGTAACGTAGTGATGTGGGATTATGCTAACGTATCTGGTAGCCGTTCATTGATTATTTATAACTACCAAACACAAAAATGGTCAGAAGCAGAAACAGATGTAGATTATCTATCAACATTATCATCAACAGGTGCCTCATTAGATGGATTAGATGATGCGTTTAATGTGACAGCAGGTTCATTTGTTATCGGTCAGTATTACACTATCAGAGAAGTAGGAACAACAGACTTTACATTGATTGGTGCAGTTGCTAATACAGTCGGTGTATTATTCCAAGCCACAGGTGTAGGTACAGGAACAGGTATTGGTATTGACCAAGCCGCAGCTACAACAGCATTAGCTTCACTAGATGCTTTATCTGCCTCATTAGATGACCGAATATGGAAAGGTGGTAAGTTCTTATTTGGTGGTGTTCGTGATGACAGAATTGTAGTATTTACAGGTGCTAGACAAACAGCTACTTTAACTACAAATGATTTAGAGTTTGGTTATAACACACTCGTTAATTTAGTTAGACCATCTATAGACAATGGTAGTGCAGATGTGCAAATTGCATCAAGACGTGAACTTAATGATACCATTACATTCTCATCAGCTGTATCAGCAGATGCAGAAGGTCGTGTTGGATTAAGAAGTCATGGTCGTTATCATAGAGTATCAGTCACACCAACAGGTGCAAACTGGACATTAGCCATAGGATTAGATTTAGACGTTAATCAAGCAGGGAACAGGTAATGGCACGTTCAGATATGTATAGAAAGCTACCATGGCGTGGTGGCAATCCTAGAGAAGTAGCAGAAGTGGTTAATAACCTTGTTGAAGGTAAATCTAACAACACAGGTGTCGTTACTCTAGATACAGGTTGGGCTACAACTACAACATTGTTTGATGAGCGTATCGGTAATAACTCAGTCATTTTATTAATGCCTGATAGTGCTAGTGCTGAAGCATCAGCAGTTCCTTATGGTGAAATTAATTCTACTACAGGACAAACTGCACCATCTACTGGAACAACAGCAGTTGTAGAGTTTGACAACATTACACAAAACAATGGTATCTATCAAGACGGAACAAACGATTCTAGAATCTATGTTAGAGATTCAGGCGTTTACAATATCATGTATTCGTTACAGTTAATTAATACTACCAACGATGGTCAATATGCTGACGTATGGTTTAGAGTAAATGGCACAGATGTAGCAGATTCAGCAAGTCGATTTGGGTTACCTGCACGAAAGTCTAGTGGCGACCCATCTGAATTGATTGGTGCTATGAATATATTTTTATCGCTAGAAGCAGATGACTATATAGAAATCGCAGGTGGTGTATCAGATGTTGGAGTTGAACTTTGGTATGATGCTGCATCTACTAGCCCATTTACAAGACCTGCAATACCATCTGTGATATTGACATTAAACATGGTATCAGGTGGTAGTTATGGAAACATCTATGTATCTAGCCAACAAAAAGGACAAGCTACAGTATCTCATTTCGCTAATAACACTAGTGGAAAAGAATACAAATATGTTATAATCGGCTAATGTATTTACAATATGTACCTGTTAATGACATAGGTGTTTATTGGGACAAAATAAAACCTAGTCTTGAAAATATGGCTCACACCTGGAGAGTCGAAGATGCTTATTGTGAACTAAAAGAAGGACGTGCAGATTTATTCCTTACAGTAGAAGATAATTACTTTACCGGTTATATCATTACTCAACGACATGGTGATGCTCTACATATATGGGCAGCATACAATGACAAAAATGATGTCCTAGAAAAAGGACTAGATTGCGTAAAAGAGTTGGCGCAATCACACAGACTCAAACGTATTACATTTAAGTCATACAGAAAAGCATGGAATAAAGTAGCACCTAAGTTAGGATTTAAGAGAGAGATATGGACATATGATTTGTGAACATAGCTCTTGTTCCTAAAAAGGACTACATACCTTGCTTTCATGCAATACATGATTATTTAGAGAAGTCAGCTAAATATACATATGGTCGTTTCAATGCAGACGACATTAAACAAAATCTTTTATCTACAAACAAACAACTATGGGTTGCATATAAGAACGTGCAAATCTATGGATTTGTTGTAACTGAAATCGTTACATACCCTCAAATGAAAACACTTATGATGCACTTTACAGGTGGCGTACATCTTAATAAGTGGAAAGACAATATGCTAAAGACATTACAAGAGTTTGCTAAAGAACTCGATTGTAAAGTCATAGAATCTTATGGTCGTAAAGGTTGGGGTAAAGTTTTTAAGCAAGATGGTTATAACCCTCGTTTTATTTATTATGAATTACCTTTGGAGTAAACTATGTTAAATTTATGGAAACTATTAACACTATCCGTTAGAATGTGTACATTCGCTGGAGGTGGTGGTCTATTTGGTGGTGGTGGTGGTGATGGAGGCGGTACATCTCAAACAACACAAGACATTCCTGAATGGCTCAAGCCTTATGTAACTTTCGGATTAGAGGAGGCTAAAAGTTTATACAAAGGAGCTGGTCCTGACTATTACCCTGGGCAAACATATCTTGACCCATCTCAACAAACTCAATCTGCATTACAATTAGCTGAACAAAGAGCAAGAACAGGCTCACCATTACAAAAAGCAGCTTTAGCACAACAAGCAGGAACAGTTGGTGGAACATATTTAAGTCAAAGTAACCCATATTTAAATCAAGCATTAGCAGGAGCAAGAGATATTGCTACACAAGGATACTATGATGCACTTAAAGGTGGTCGTAGTGGTGCAGTAATGGCAGGTCGTATGGGAAGTGGCGCTCAACAAGATGTAGAGTCTAGAGCAGAACAAAACCTTGCTAACGCACTAGCTTCTCAAGCAGGACAGCTACGCTATCAAGACTACGCAAGTGAACGTGCAAGGCAGGAAGCAGCAGCAGCTCAAGCACCTGCAATGGCAGCAAGCGAATACCAAGACATTAATCAATTATTACAAACAGGTCAAACAGGTGAGGCATATAAACAAGCTGCGCTAGAGGCTGATGTAGCAAGATTTAACTTTGGTCAACAAAAACCATACGAAAAATTATCATCTTATCTTGGTGCTGTTTATGGCGCTCCTGTACCTATTCAATCTACCACTACACAAGAAACAGATAGTGGCGGTAAAATCATTTGTACAGCAATGAATCAAGCATATGGATTTGGTTCATTTAGAAATGCAGTATGGTTAAAATATTCACAAGAAAAACTCACAAAAGAACACGAAGTTGGCTACCATGCTATGTTCTTACCATTAGTTAAAATCTCATACAAAATGGGTAATAAATGGTATAACAAAGCTGTTAGAACAGTTCTTGAACATCTTGTTAGACATAGAACAAAAGATATTTATCAAGAATCAAAAGGTAAGAAACGTGATACATTAGGTCGCATATACAGAAACATCTTTGAACCATTATGCTACCTTGTTGGTAAAATTAAAGGAGTTAAGTAATGAGTGACCCAATAACAATCGGTGCTGGCGTAGGAGCTGGTATATCTTTATTAAGAGGTGGTAACCCACTTAAAGGCGCAGCAGTAGGTGGACTTGGTGGTGCAGGATATGGCGCATTAACAGGTTCAGGAATGGCTGGTAACTTATTATCGCAAGGTGGATTGCTTTCAGGATTAGGTAGCAAAACAGCTTCAAGCACATTGCCAACTGTTTTAACGACTGAAGGTGCAAAAGGAGTAGCACCTAGTATATTTGATAAAGGTTTAGCATTTATGCGTAACAATCCAACAGCTACAATGGGTGGAATGGTAGCGGCACAAAACTTAATGCAACCACAACCAACATATCAAATGCAAACACCTGACCCACAAATAATTCCATCTCAACAAAGTCAAATGAATTATGTTCCTGCACATTTACAGTCACAAGTACAAAAACCAAGAGTAGATGTAACTGCACCAACAATGGGAGCAACAACACCATATAGAACATTTGGTTTTGGTGGAGCAAATATGTTCCGTGACCCAAGAGAACAATACTTAAACTATCCACAATACTAAGGAAAAGACATGGCTGGAATATTAGATTATTTAAACCCATTTCAAGCAGGTGGGTATGACCCTGCCCAAGGAAATCAAACTGGTGTAAATCTACCTAATATATTTATGACTCCTGACTTAAATCAAGCAGGATTATTAGATGTAGATACGCAAAGAGCGTTACAACAACAAGCTACTAAAACAGGCGGTGTTTTATCTGCTGTTGATTTTCTAACTAGACCTAGAAATTTAAGAGCAGGAAGTGCATTGCCATACATAGGCGAGGCATACAAAACAGGATTTGGTGGCGCACAAAATGTATATAATTTAGGATTAACTCAGCAATTAAGAAATATGGCTTTGAATAAACCAGGAGCTACATCCACACCATTTGAAAAAATAGATTATAGTAAAGTTGATGTTCCAAAATCAGATTTAAAAGGATTTCAAAAGTCTTGGGAAGCAGGCGCTCCAGACTATAGTTTGTTAAAAATGAAACAACAACCTGTATTTACTCAAACTAAAGCTATGGAAGAATTTGATAAAAAAGCTGTTCCTGACTTAGCAGAATTTGTTATTGGTGGTGGATTTTCTGATGCACAAAAATCATTAACACAGCTAAATGAAGCAGTCAACAAATTAGAAACTACTCCAGAAGGAACAATTACTGGAAGATTAATTGGCGCACAACCTGATTGGTACAAGCAAATAAGGAATAGAGAAGCTGTAGCAACTAAAGAAAAAGTTGAAGAAATTGTACAGCGTAACTTACGCTTAATTTTAGGTGCGCAGTTTACACAAGAAGAAGGTAAGCGATTAATTGAACGTGCATATAATCCAAGTCAATCACAAGCAGAAAACGCAAAACGTGTCAGATTGTTGCAAAAACAAATATACGATGCTGCAAAAACAAAACAAGATGCTTACGAGTATTTACAACAAAACCAAACATTAGCAGGTTTTGAAGGCAAGTTATACAATCAGTCAAATCAATTCTTTAATGATTATGATGCTACATTAAACGCAATGGAATCAAATGAAGAACCTAAAGATAATTCTGGTCAATGGACTATTGTCCCTTAAACAAAGGATAACAAATGGCAGAAATGCAAATTTACAAAGTAAAAGCACCTGACGGAACTATTGTTAAAGTACAAGGACCAGCAGGAGCTAGCCAAGAAGATATTATATCTAATGCAAAAAGATTGTTTTCGCAACAGTCAGCTATGCAGCCAACATCTAACGTGGGAGTAGGTTCAGCTAGAGCATTGGGTCAAGGATTAACTCTTGGGTTTGGAGAAGAAATAGAAGCTGGTTTGCGCTCAGCTGCATCTGCAACACCTGGATTTGGTGAAGTTGGATTAGCAGCAGGTATTCCTACAGAGCCAAAGCAAGGAGATATATATGACCAAATGGGATTAAGAACTAAAGAAGTATCTCCTGAGTTTAGACCTTATAAAGACATTAGAGATGAAATTAGAACATCTCAAGCTCAATTTTCTTCTGAAAACCCATTACTATCTACAGGTTTAGAATTAGGTGGAGCATTAGCATTGCCATTTGGTCTTGGTGTAGCAGGTAGATTACCTAAAACATTAGATACAGCATTACGTTCAGGCTCTGTTGCACAAAGAGCAAAAGCAGGAGCTGCTGTAGGTGGTGGAGCAGGCGCAATAACTGGTGCTGGCGTTGCTCCTGAGTTAGAAGATGTGCCTAGTTACGCTGCTGGATATGGCGCAGGAGGTGCAGCATTGTCTGTAGCAGGCGGTGAAGCAATTAGAGCTGGTGCAAAACTTACAGGCGATGCGTTTAGAAACATTACAGAAAGATTAGGTTTTGGTGATGTTAATAAAAGAGCAACAGAAATTATTACTGACAGACTTTCTGCTGATGAATTAAGTCCAAATCAAGTAAAAGATATATTTGAAGAATATAGGAAATTAGGCGTAGATGACGCTACTCTTGCAGACCTTGGTAAAAATTTACAAGATTTAGGTTATCAGTCATATGTTGTTCCTGGAGCAGGTAAAACTGGAGTTAAAGAATTTTTAGAAAAAAGAACTACAGAGTTACCAGATGAGATAGTTCAAGGTCTTACACAAAAAGCTAAAGTTAAATCAGATGTGTTTGGCTATGATTATGTAAAACAATTATCTAACAATCAAAGAGCAGCTGCTAATAAAGCATATCCAGAAGCATATACTAAAGCTATACCTGCTGAACCATTTAGAAAGTTTGCAGACAGAAAAGTATTTTTAGATGCGTATGACGAAGCTGTTAAAAAAGCAGATGTATATGGAGAAACATTACCATCATTTGACCAGATACAAAATGCAGACTTTGTTCCAACAGAATTATTACATCAAATAAAAATTGGTCTTGATAGAGTAGTAAATAAACATCAAGATAAAATTACCGGAAAAATTGATGATTATGGCAGAGATGTTTTAACAGTTAAAAACGAATTCAATGACTTAATTAAACAATACAACAAACCATATGCTCAAGCTAACGCTAGATTTGCAGATGAAGCAAGAATTAGAGATGCTTATGAGATGGGTTTAAAATACAATAAACTCACCACAAGTGAACTAGCAGACAAAGTAGGTAAATTAAATCCTGCTGAAAAGGAATCATTTAGAGTTGGTTTATTATCTAACGTAAAAGAAGAATTGTCTAAGTTTAAATCAGGTGATTTTCAAAGAAGAATATTTGCTAGCGATAAACAAAAGCAAGCATTATTAAGAGCGTTTGATAACACAAAAGATTACCAAGACTTTGTAAGACAATTAGAACTACAATCTAATAAACTTGCCACAGAAAGACGTGTCCTTAAAGGCTCACAAACTTATGAAAATATAGCTACTGCTGACCAAGAGTTATTAACCCCAGAAGTTTTAACAGAAGCAGCTAGAGGTAATATAGGTAGAGCATTAGGTGGCTTAGTTAGCGAAGGTGGTGCTAGATTAAAATATCCACCAAGAACAGCAGAAGCTGTAAGAAGAAAGCTATTTGAAACAGACCCAGCAAAAAGACAATTAACGTTAGATGAAATTGAAACTTTGCTAAAGCCAAAAAGAAATAGACTTCCTGCTGGCATATTTCCATATGTATCAGGAACATCAGGATTATTAGGTTCTGAATGATATGGCGCAATCTAACCCTACCCCCTATTAACTTATACAACGTACCGAGGAATTATGAAAGACATAGACCCCTACGAAATAGGACATCTGACGGCAGAAGTTCAACAGCTAAAACAATCTCAAGCAGAGATGGAGAAGGATATTAAAGAACTACTTGCTCTAGCTAACAAATCCAAAGGTGGATTCTGGGTAGGTATGGCTATAGCATCTTTTGTTGGTGGTGTTATAGCGTTTTTACTAAAAGGCTGGATAGACCATTGAGCATAATATACGATGTTATATTTGCATTATTTAAACTGTTTATTGTTCCAATACTGTTCTTTTTCTTTTACTTCCTATTTGCACTAACTGCTGTGACAGAAAAAATTATTATTAGTATTGATAAACTGTTAGATAATATTATGGAATGAAGCTCGATATTAAAACAATAGAATCGATATACGATATGCTCATCTCAACTCATGTGTTAAGAGATGTTGGATTGCCACCATCTTATGAAGTTGAATTTGAGTTACTTTCTATAGACGATAATTGTATGGCATCTTATACACCAGACCCTGATACCATAGGTGTATGTCCACAAAGACATCGGTTCTTAACAAGCGTTATCAAATCTGTATTACATGAAATTATCCATATGACTAATCACTATTATGGTAAGTCTTATTTACGTCATGATAAACGTTTTAAAGAACTACGCAAACATATTGCTGACGAACTAGGTTTTGATGAAAACGAAATATAAGGATTCGCATGAAACAAGTATTTTTAAAAAGACTTTTAGAGTCAACGACTTCATGTATGGTAATGATGACACAAGGAAATGTGTTAGCAATATCTTTGGGTCATTGGGAAAAAGCATTACAAGTTGGATTAATTGCATCTTTAGCAACTATATTATTAATCAAGTTACATAAAGAAGATTTAACACATAACCAATATGTTATGGCAGGAGTTATAGGTATATTTACTGCTGTAGCAGATTTAATTGCACACCCTTCTGGATTTGGTGGAGTAACAACAGAAGCTATTGTTACAGGTATTGGTGCAGGATTATTATGTATATGTTTAAGTCATATAAAGGGATATAAATGATAGGTATATTAGCAAAGATACTAGGTAGTGGTGATGTGATTAAAAAAGGTTTAGAACTTATTGATGATATGCACACCTCTACAGAAGAAGAAATAAAAGCAAAGAATGATGCAAAGATTGCATTGTTAGCAGCTTATGCACCATTTAAATTAGCACAGCGATACCTTGCTATTATGTTTTCTGGAGTCTTTGTATTTATCATGCTAAACGGTGTTCTTGGCGCATTATATGGTATTATAGATATGAATAACGTTAATGAAGCTAAGGCATTTGCTAATGAAATGTGGCTAGGTGAAATTATGTTAGCAATTGTTGGTTTTTATTTTGGCGGAGGATTGTTTGAATCAGCGAGGAAGAAATGAAACTATCTCCACATTTTAGTTTAGAAGAACTCACTCATTCTAATACAGCTGCTCGTCTAAATATAGACAATACACCTACAGTTGAAATTATAGATAACTTAACTTTTTTAGCGAAAGAATTAGAAAATGTACGAACTTTATTATCTCATCCTATGCTTATTAATAGTGGTTTCCGTTGTCATGCTCTTAATGATTTTTTGGGAAGCAAGCGAACTTCTAGCCACACGAAAGGTTTGGCGGTTGACTTCATTAGTCCTAGTTATGGTAACCCTCGCAGTATTGTTAGTGCTATAGTTGATGCAGATATTAACTATGACCAAGTTATATTAGAATATGACAGATGGGTACATTTATCTTTTCATCCTGATAAACCACGCAAGGAAGCGTTAATAATAGATAAAAAAGGTACAAGACTTTTTAGTTAATTATGAATAATTCAGTATTAGTCATCTCTGACTTACATATACCATATCACCATCAAGATGCGTTTGACTTTCTAAAAGCATTAAAAAAGAAATATAAGCCTGACATGATTGTAAACATTGGAGATGAGTTAGACCATCACGCTATCTCTATGCACGAACACAATCCTGATTTAATGTCAGCAGGTGATGAACTTAAGAACTCTAGAGTATATATACAAGAGCTAGAGAAGATATTTCCTAAGATGACATTGGTACACTCTAATCACTCATCTTTAGTATATAGACGAGCATTAAAATATGGGCTTCCTAAGGACTATTTAAAATCCTACAACGAGTTTTTAGGCGTTGGTAATGGTTGGCAATGGGTAGATGATTTAACGATTACGCTATCAGATGGTAGCCGTTGTTTCTTTACGCATGGAATTTCCGCAGATGTTTTAAAGGTTTCAGCCCAGTATGGGATGAATTCGGTTCAAGGTCATTTTCATACAAAGTTTAGTATAGGTTATTTTAGTAACCCTGAAGCACTTATTTGGGGTATGCAAGTCGGTTGTTTAATTAATCAGAAGTCGATGGCGTTTGACTATGCTAAAAACTTTAAATCACGCTTCATAGTAGGATGTGGCATGATTATTGATGGACAGCCTAAATTAATGCCTATGGTCTTAGATAAGGATGGTCGATGGAACAGAACGATTCCCTAGAATTTCTTAATTCTTTTAAGAACCAAACAGTCGACAATATTGAGTTTATTGAAGACGAATCAGAAGCCTTATTAAAAATTACATTCACAAACCAAGAGTCATTTGTTATTACAGGTGATAGTATGAA